>TARA_R110002033_G_scaffold13250_3_pt1 | contig 38327 bp, 38 predicted proteins | sample TARA_R110002033 | Tara Oceans TARA_R110002033 (sample SAMEA4397051) | marine metagenome | biome: Polar Biome; feature: [SRF] surface water layer (ENVO:00010504); material: water (ENVO:00002006), including particulate matter (ENVO:01000060) such as... | depth 5 m
GATTATGAGATATGATTAATAAACTGCAAGCCAAACACTTGCGGATCGACCTCTTTTTCTATTCTCACCTCCGTCCTTAAGTTAGCTGATTTATTTAACTCAATATCAGAAGCTTCAACAAACGCCTTATTTGTAGCACTATAAACCTGACGAATTAAAGAAGGCTGGAACGATTTATTCAATGTCAAAACGAACCCAATACGCCCGTTAGATAAAGACACACAAGAGCCAACAGGAATACTGCCAATGCTTTTTAAGAAGACCGCAAGCAGTTGTTTATCGAATGCTAGACCCGACTCTTTACGCATCTGCTGACATGCTTTAATTGGCCCCATAGAAGGTTTATGTGGTTGCTCAGATGTCATTGCATCATACGCATCAATTATTGCTGCTATTTTCCCATAGACTGAAATCTCTTGATCTTGTTTACCCGCAGGGTAGCCAGAGCCATCAATTTTTTCATGATGATCAGATAACATCTGATAAACAGCCTTAGGTACACCATCACATTTCTGTAATATCTGCTCTCCGAACTGAATATGTTTACGAAATAAATCAAACTCGCTATCCGTCATTTTTGTGGTTTTTGTTACCATGGCTATTGGCAAACGAAAGCGCCCCAAATCAAACAACAAAGCGCCAAGCGTAATCACCTCAACATAAGCACTCGATAATTTCATTGCTTTGGCAAAATGAATACCAAGCACAGCCATACCCATAGCATGCTGTTCTAAATAAATTGAAGCATCTTTTATATGACGTATTGCCATTAGCGAAAAATTATTACGAGTATGCGACTCAATAAGTCGACGGCAAAACTTCATAAGCTCCAGCATTTCTAGCTGGTCACCACGCTTAAAGCGCTCCACCTGAGTAGACAGTAAAGAATACCCATCCTGAAATATTTTAAGCGCTGTGGCCGTTTCATCATCAAATGAAGTAGGAATGAATTTACTTTCTACTGGCGTTTTTTTAAGGGCCGCAGATTTTGGCGTTTGTTGCTCAACTTCCACGGTCGAATTTGAGACATCAGTAGCAGCTTCTTTAATTAATTCACCACTTTTATCCATTCGAGCTTTGTAACTAAGGATATATTCTCTTGTCTGCTCGTTTAGTTCTTGTCTAAAGTAGCGAAAAAGACTTTGACTTCGGGCATGCTTACCACGTAACTCTTTTGTGTTTAGATCCGGATTAAGCTTCTTAAGACTTCTGACAGATCGACCGCTGGCAATAGACATGCACAAAATAAGAAATCGCTCTTGCGCATCATAAAGACGCTCGCGTCGGCTGTTTAATAATTTACCGTCAGAAAAATACGGATCATAAGGAAGGAATTCAGAATCCAATGTGGGACGTAATAAATCAAATGTCAGTTGGCGCATAGCGACACCGACAATTCTATCTTTTCTACCATGGAGCTTTATAAGGCTTTGAACACGCTTACTCCCAACAACCTTATCTTTAATTTCTAAGATACCGAGTATTTCATGCATATCAAAATACCCAACATTGATATCAGCCCCAAAACAGGACTCCATTTTAAATACTGACATCTTTTACCTTATATCCTAGAGCTTACATCTTATTAAACAGAGAAAGATTACTCATGCGAGTAAACACCTTTTGTGAAGCGCTGAGTGCAGATTCTTTCATAGACAATTCTGTCGCAGCGGCAGCAATATCCAATCCAGCAATGCGGTCTTGACTAACGGCATTAGATAATTGGTTTGCAGAACTAAAACTCTCTCTATCACGAAGGATATTCAAACGCGCACCAACCGATGAACGACCTTCACTTACTTTACGTTGAGCATTATTAATGCTGGCATTGGCATCAGAAAAAGCACGCTCTCGATCTTCAGATGACGAATTACGATCACTTAACACCGCCAAAGTATCATTAATTTCATTCAAAACATTGTCACGCCTTGGCTTCTCTAAGGTAACATCAGCCGTTGCTCCAGGCTCGCCTTTCATAAGAAATGACATACCGCCAAAATTAATTGGCTTACCAGCTGTATACAAGCCTGAAGACACCTCTTCACCTAAATTATTGGTGATACTGTATGAACCTGGCGTACCATCAAAAGCTCTGCGCCTATCCTGATCTGCTTTAGTATCTGAGCCAAGATTAGTCGAGTCAACTGGCGGCGGTGTTGCACCAGCAGCAATAATTGGAGTAGTTGTTAGGCGAAAAATATTAGAAGACGGATTTTCAGGATCATAGTTATTCGCCATAAACTGATTAAAATCGCCTTGGCTTCCTACTTTGGCAGAAAGCATTACATCGCCAGTCAAAGCTTGCGCGGAAAATGTTCGATTTGTCCAAATATCTTGAAAGAGTTTTTTCCCAGAGTCTGAAACAGGAATCTTCATATCTTCTGATATTTGCGCATACTTTTGCCCTTCATTACCAGCCCACTGATAACGACCTTGGCTGTCTAAGATAAACGGTGGCCCTTGGGTATCTGTTCCCGCAAAAATATAGTTTCCATCGGCACTTTTTGAGTTCATCAACTCGGCCATAGATTCTGTTATCAAAGCAACTTCTTGGACGATCGCATCAATATCTTCTTGGGTGTTAATATCATTTTGCGCTTGAATGAAGAGTGTACGGATATCATCCATAGAATCATTCAAACTTTCTAATGCCACTTCTTGATACTCAAGATGACTTGTAGCCATCTTCATAGATTCGTCAAAGAGCTTCAGGCGATTATTACTACCTTCGTACATCAATATTTGACTGGCGCCAACGGGATTATCACTCGGTCTAACAATGTCAGTTTGCGCCGAAATCTTCTCTTGGGCGTTCAGAATTTTTTCATTTGCTTGACCAATCGCTCTGCTCGACTGACCATAAATTAAATTATTCGTCACTCGCATAAACTTACCTCATAATCCCTAGCAAAGTTTCAAACGTCGTACGAGCGGCTGTGACAACTTGAGCGGAAGCAGAATAAGATTGTTGATATTTCATAAGATTCACCGCCTCCTCATCAAGGCTCACCGCCGACAATCTGTCACGACGATTGACACTGTCGTTCATAATCACTTCACTAGATTCTGCATGACCTGCCGCCTCTGCTGTTTTCGTTCCGACATAGGAAATAAAACCTGCGAATGCTTTGGTTAAACTTGCTTTACCTTCCACCAATGACTGATTTTGCAAATCAATTAATGCCAATCCATTAAAGTTATCGGATGGCCCCATTTCATCAGTGCTAATAGAAAACTCATCACCTTGTTGCGGCATAGACGAAACAGACACATCAAACCCAGCCTCTCCTGCCAATCCAGCTTGCTCCAACAAATTAGTGTACTGAAGCACGTTGTCCACTGCTGCAATATCAACACCAGAAGCATCTCGAACAACATACGAACTAGGTGATGTAAAATAAATTTTATGTGGCGCACTCGGATAAAGAGAACCATCTGATGCAAATGCCGATGAGTCTGGTCGAGTATTCGTCACTAAAGACAAAGATATTCTCGCATCCGATAAGTTGTCTGAGTTCGTCGATACTCCCACTGGCGCACTAAGTGCAAGAGCATCACCATTTTTAGCCTGTAAGCTTAAACCTGCGGCAGCACCCGCTGTAGGGGTAAAACGAAAAACGTCATCATGATCAATCGTATTAAAATCACCGACTCGAATATCTAAACCCAAGTCTGCGACTTTGTAATAGCCATTGCTATCAGGTGTCATAATTGATGGGTCAAAGATAGTAGATTGACCAACAGACTTACCGTTTAAATCGTATTTTGTGATAGCAAATCTATCATCATCAGTTCTAGTAAGTTCATAGGTATCAGTGGTAATTTTAGACGCTTCTCCTGCCGAGACTCTGACAGAAATATCAGATAGTTTATTAGTATTATCCGGACTGGAGTAAATACTAATTGCCCCCAATGCAAAGAGATCTTTACCAAAGTTTCCATTCGCATCAAGCCCTTTAGCATTCTGGGTGTTCATAGCGTCTGATATGGAAATAGCATGCTGGCCCAAAGTACGACCCGAATACTCACTAAATTCGGATCGAAAATCCACCAATCCGCCAACGCTACCGCCTAACCTTTCGGTTTTCAGAGCAACATTGTAATTTCCAAAGCTCACAACCAAATCAATTTTCTTTGGATTTAACGAATTAGGAATTACTTTTAATTCAGTGGGAGTTTGGTCCATTACCAAAGGCTGACCATTAGCCAGTTGAATCGTCATTAACCCTTTATCATTAAATTGGGCATCGATGTCTAAATATTTAGAAAGGTCTTTCGCTAACAACTCTTGCTGATCTCGCAATTCATTCGCAGGCGAAACAGACAAACCTTCTTCTCTTAGTATTTTGCTATTTAAATCAGAAATTTTTGTTGTAATCGCGTTTACATCTGTCAGAGATGTAGACAACTGCTGATCAACTAGGTTTTCCTGATCAGTCACCATACGTGAAAGCGTTTTATACTGATCAACAAGGTTATTTAAACTTGAATGAGCAAGCTGCCTTAATGAAGGCGAGGTAGGATCATTATTTGCTGCCTGCAACGCACTAAATGCCTTATCCAGATAACCAGTAAGAGAAACGCTGTCTTCTGCAAGAAGGCTATCAGATGCAGTTAGTAGAGAGTGGTAGGTATCGTGATATGAAAAATCAGAAGTATCAGAACGCACTTGAGCGCTAACAAAATTATCAACAAGGCGTGAGGTATCACGAAGCACAACGCCGCCAACAGGTGAACTAGTGGTATCTGTTCTTTGACGACTATAGCCCTCTGTATCCACATTGGCTGTATTTTGCCCAGTCGTATTAATACGGGCATTACTAGACAGTAGTCCAGACAAACCAATTGAATATAAATTTGAGCCCATAGCTCACACCCCTAGTACGTTTTTCAAAAATAACCTTGAACTCTTCTTTAGCTCTATCGGCTATTAATGCAAGAACTTTACCAAAGCTGAGAATTGAGTGGTTTTATTATTACAAACCTTGAAACCACTTACTTGAAAGGATGTTGTCGATTTTTTCGGAGTACTTTGGATCCGTTGCGTAGCCGCCTTTTTGCAAAGAAGCGGCAAACATTGACGCGTCATCCCCAGCCCGCAAGGCATCTTTATACCGCTCACTAGAAGATAAAAAATTCGCATAATCATCAAAGCTTTGCGAAAAAGAATCATAAGCACGAAACGCTGCTTTTTCACGCTTGGCCACACCATCACGAAACTCTAAGGTATTTACAACCGCCCTATCGCCTTGCCAACGATTATCCGCTTTTATACCGAATAAATTAAAACTCGCTGCGCCGTCTTCTTTAGCAATCGGATATTTCCCCCAACCCGTCTCTAATGCTGCTTGAGCCAATATTGCTTTGGGATTTACACCAAGCTTCTCGGCGGCCTGCTGAGCATGTGGCCATAGGTTTTCAACAAACTCATCAGGCGACCCGAACACCACAGAAAGTGCTGAGGGTGCGGAAGAAGACCCAGTAGAGGAAATATTTAGGGATTTTTGCTCCACCTCCTGCTGAACTGATTGTATAAATTCAGTAGAAGCACGGTGGGCCAAAGCTTGAATTCGAACCAAGTCTTGTTTGGCGACCTGATTCAAAAAATCAGTATCTCCTCGTTCTTTCGCTTCAGGCGAACTACTCCGACCTTGCTGTTGAGTTTGGTACTGACGAATCAGAGCCTCGGATAGTCCTATACCACCAGACTGAGCCATACTCTGAGACATCTGTGAATCCATCATCTCTTGATATTGCTTGGTTTGAGCGCTGGAAAACAGGCCGCTACCAATCGCTTCATTCGTACTACGCATGTTTTTCAACAGCATATTAATAAAGATAGACTCAAACTGCTGAGCAACGTCTTTTAACGCAGCATCAGGATCTTTTTGCGCCTTGGTCTTTAAATCGGTTAGCGTAGAAAAATCAGCAAAAAAATCTTGCTTTGGCGGTACTGAGTTCATAACCAAGCCTATATCACCACTAAATCAGCGTTAATCGCACCGGCTTGCTTTAAGCCTTCCAAGATCGCCATAACATCACCTGGTGCAGCACCGACTTGATTGACTGCACGAACAATGTCATTAAGCGAAGCACCTGGATCAAACACAAACATATGACCGCTATTTGGCGCTATTTCAATACCTTCTCGTGGTGACACAATAGTCTGTCCACCAGTGACCGTGCCGTCTTTTCCGACAACCGGCGGCACTTCTTTAATAGTCACCGTCAAGCTACCATGCGTAATCGCAGCTGGAGATACTTTAACGTGCTGACCAATAATAATGGTTCCAGTACGAGAGTTAACCACGATGCGCGCACGCTCTTCAGCCACTTCAACATCTAGGTTTTCCAGAATTGATAAATAGGTAACCCGCTGACTCGAATCTCTTGGTGCAGACACTCTAATCGATGTAGCGTCTAGTGTCGTCGCCACACCTGGTCCTAAAAGATTATTAATTTTATCAGTGACTTGTTTTGCTGTAGTAAAGTCTGGGCGATTAAGGTTAAACGTCAAGGTGTCACCCGTATTAAAACTACTGGGAACGATACGCTCTACACTTGCGCCATTGGGTATACGACCAACTGTAGGGACATTGCTTGTGGTTCGCGACCCATCAGCCCCATTGGCACCCAAACCACCAACAACTAAATTGCCTTGAGCAATCGCGTAAACCGCGCCATCAGCACCTTTTAATGTGGATAAAAGCAGCGTCCCACCACGTAACGCACTCGCGTTGCCAATAGATGAAACTGTCACATCAATTTTTTGACCTGGTTTAGAGAAAGCAGGCAAAGTAGCCGTTAAAGAGACCGCTGCAACATTTTTAGACGTAGCATTCACACCCTCTGGCAAGGTCACACCAAAACGAGACAGCATACTAGCAAAGCTCTGATTGGTAAAAGCTGTACTATCACCTGTTCCATTAAGACCAATCACCAAGCCATAACCAAACAATTGGTTTTCTCGGACGCCCTGAACACTAGCAATGTCCTTCAGACGCTCAGCCTGAACAGAAAAAGATAAAAAATATAAGACAATTAGCGCTATGTGCTTCATCACATCACCTATTGAAAGGAGCAAACCTCTCAGTTGTTAGATCATTAAATTAATAAGGCATATCACTAGAGTTAAGTAAACGACTCACCCAACCTTGCTCGCTTCCTGCGGCAACATCTCCGGTTCCAGAATACGTAATTCTCGCATCCGCAACACGTTCAGATTCTACTGTATTGTTTGGAGAGATATCTTGTTTACGCACCACCCCAGAGAAACGAATGTATTCGTCTCCTTGATTTAAACGTAGCCATTTCTCTCCACGCACTGCCAACAAGCCATTTGGATAGGCTCTATAGACAGTCACAGAAATCGTTCCACTTAAACTATTATTTTGATTCGCCGATGCATTTCCTGAAAAATCAGTTCCTTGCTGAGGGAGCGTTGTATCTACTTTTAACTCTTGACCTAATACTGTCGGATTTTCAATCGTTGCCGAAGAGGACTTAGAAACAGTTGCAGCATTAGCTTTCGTTGACGTCGTAGTTTCATTCAAATTAATGGTTAAGATGTCACCCACTTTACTGGCTTTCTGATCTCCGAAAAATACATCCCCCATACTGGTCTGGTAAATACCGCCAGTTGGTGCTTGCGAAGGATTCATACCATTCGGGTACACTGGCGCATAATAAGGATCATCCGACTGAATGGATTGACTAATACTAGGTCCATTTAATGGGTCATTAGGATCTGGTACAAAACCTTTACGCGGAACATCTGATGAAGGCTCTGCTGGTGTTTCACTATTATCACCAGCAACTGCGTCAATAACCGCATCCGTTGCAGCCGCAGCAGCTCCAGCCGCTGCTGCATTGGCAACCGCTTGTTCGTTAACATCCCAAGAGAGACAACCAGACAAACAAGCACTTAACAAAACCAAGAACGCAAATTTAATCTTCATCATATTCCACACGTTACTATAACTGCTGTATTGCAAAGCTCATCATACCATCGGCAGATGCTATGACTTTTGAGTTCATTTCATAGGCCCGCTGCGTCGTGATCATATTGACAAGTTCTTCAATAGAATTGACGTTGGAGGCCTCAAGCATTCCCTGAGCTATAGTACCTAATGAGTCAGTTCCAGGTACACCAACTAATGGCGGACCACTAGCATTTGTCTCAGTAAAAATATTCTGTCCTGAAGCACTTAACCCAGTTGGGTTTATAAAACCAGCAATATTAAGAGCACCGACCTGCTGAGCATCAGCATCGCCATTTTTACGCACAGACACAACACCATCTTCTGCAATCATGATTTCAATCACATCAGGATCAATTTGAATCCCGGGTTCAACCACCAAGCCGCCCGATGTCGCAAGCTGTCCCTGACTATTTAATTGAAGACTACCATCACGTGTATAAGCGATAGTGCCATCAGGTTGCAATACTTGTAAAAAGCCTTTGCCTTGGATAGCAATATCAAGCTGTCTATCCGTCATATTATAGTCACCATTGGAGAAGTCTTTTTGCGTTGCTCCAACTTTTACACCAGTACCTAACTGCAAACCTGATGGGAGTTCAGCATTCTGAGCACTCAAACCACCCGGTGCACGTACGGTTTTGTACATCAGATCTTCAAATACAGCTCTATCTTTCTTAAATGCAGTTGTCGAAACGTTTGCCAAGTTGTTGGCTACTACGTTTAACTGCTTATCCATCGCACTCAAACCGGTTTTACTGACCCATAATGCTGAATTCATAAAAGCCTCTTATTTAATTCCGTTAAATTCTTTACGTTATTTGTTAAGCACTTGCAGATTGCTCTTAAGACGTACGCTGTAGTATACGAGCTGAAGAGTCTGCGTTGTTTCTAATTGAATCCATCATCTTCACGTTCATTTCGAAGCGGCGCGCTAAGTTCATAATATGCGTCATCTCTTCAACCGCATTAACATTGCTGCCTTCGATGAAACCACTTACTAGCTGTACATTAGGATCAACCTCATAAGTCTGACCATCGCGCGAATGAATCAAACCATCTTCTTCTTTGCGTAAATTTTGTTTATCAGGATTAACCAATTTAATCTGATTAAGCACCGCAACTTCGTTGTTTGCGCCACCTTGAGGAACAATAGAAATAGAACCATCGGCAGTAATGTTGATACTATCTGCAGGTGGCAAAAATATAGGACCATCTACACCAGCAACTGGCAAACCTCGTCCTGTTACTAATTGCCCTGCGGCATTAATTTGGAAGTCGCCAGCTCGAGTGTAAGCCTCTTGCCCACTTTCATCATAAACAGCAATAAAACCCTCTCCGGTAACCGCAACGTCCAAATTCCTACCAGTCTGTATCATGTCACCTTGGGTGTAACGTGTGGCTGGATTCTCTGTCATCGCATAGACACGACTAGGATGATAGTCACCATATACCTGCATAGAGCGAGCTTGTTCGAAATCAGAACGAAAGCCAGTCGTACTCACGTTCGCCAGATTGTTAGCGTGTATTGTTTGAGCATTCATGGTTTGTACACCACCACTCATTGCTAAATATAAGGCCTTATCCACTACAATTCTCCCAGAAGAATTTACATAACTAAGGTAGCTACTATCAAAAAACGTACCAACTTATAAAAACAATAAAAAAAGCAAAAAAAAAGCCGAAACAGCGAGGCTGTTCCGGCATCAAATCTTCTCTCTCCAGAAAATTAGCGGAGGTTAATTATCGTCTGTGTGACAGTATTTTCTGTTTCTAACGTTTTACTGTTCGCTTGGTAATTACGCTGCGCCTCAATAAGCGCAACCAATTCAGACGTAAGATCAACGTTAGACTCTTCTAACGCGCCCCCTTGAATTTTTCCAAATGTTCCTGTATTCGGACGACCAATGTCAGCAGGACCAGAACCCTTACTTGCCAGCCAAGAAGTATGTCCTGACGGCATAAGTCCGTCCGTACTGTCAAATGTTGCCAAGGCAATCTGGCCAAGAGTTGCCGTTTGTTGGTTTGTATAATTGGCCATTAAGAAACCATCACTATCAAACGATACGCCTTGCAACTCGCCAGCAGAAAAACCGTTCTGATCAAAATTATCTGTATTATTTAAAGCAAACTGCGTCGAACCGGTTAAGTCCAATGGTGTAATTTGACCTCGATTAGTTGGATCTATCCCCGAAATCTCTAACGTAATTGGTTGCGCAACACCAAAAGGAGGAAGTCCACGGTAAGACCCCAACAAATTACCAGCAGCATCAAAAGAGACTGTAGTATTTTTTTCTAAATACCGCGTATCTTCACCTGTCAAAGGATCTGTATAGCTTTCCTCACCATCCAAAGTAACGCGTAGTTCGTAGGTATTATTTTCACCTTGTTTAATAAAATAATACCCCAGCGTGTGAGTCTCACCCAAAGAATCAAAGACGGTTCTTGTATTACCGTAGTTGTAAGTTTCAGGACTCAGCGGATCAAAAACTTCTCGAGCAACAGCACTAGGCTCTCGCATCTCAGCTGGAGTAAGAGCAGAGGCTATGGCAACACCACCCAATGTTCCAGCGATAGCTAAAGGCGTTTTCGTTCCAGTAGCGATATCTGCTTCACCAGGCTCAGTTGCACCAAGATACAGAAGCTCAAACGGCTGCTCTTCTGTACCATCGCCGTTATAATCAGTACCACCTTCCGCAGAGTTAAAAGTAGCGAAAGTTTCACCCAAGAACGCAGCACCAGTATCATCAGTCAGGTTTCCATCAACTGTGGCATTTACTTTATAAGTATTAGGCAACTCACTTTTTGAATAATAGTAAGTAACAATGTGTGTTTTACCATTGCCGTCTGCGACACCTTGAGTTTGGGTGAAGTTATAAGTATCTGGATTCAATGGGTCAAAATCCGCTTTAATAAAGGCAGGTATGTCTTCATTCTTTGAATCCAAGTTCACTTTCAAGCCCATTGTTGTGGTTGGCTCTGGTGGAATCCGATCAGTTGGAACCTTTAGATCTTCTAAATTACCACCAACAACACCGTCTACAGCGTTAAAACCTAAAACATTACTCCCCGTATTCGTTACTAGAAAACCATTTTCATCCAGCTTAAAATTACCAGCACGGGTGTAGGATTGAGCAATACCAGAATCAAGAACAAAAAAGCCACTGCCATCAACGGCAAGATCTAGGTTGTTATCTGTATAAGATATATTACCTGCTGAAAATTCTTGAGAAACCTTACTCACACTTACACCAGAACCAATACTGTTACCGCTTCCGGCACCAAGCACACTGGTATTGTAGAGATCATCAAACTCAATACGTGACTTTTTAAAGCCCGTAGTATCCGCGTTGGCAATATTATTACCTGTAACACTTAAATAATCGGCAGAGGCTTTAATGCCAGATAATGCAGTATTGAATCCCATAATGCTCTCCAATCACCCTAATATTTCTAATTCGTTCGTAAGTTTGATTTTGCCGTGGTTTTCCACATTTAAAACCGTGCCATTTTCACCATTAATGGTGACGCCTTGAATACGTGTTGGAAGCTGAGTACTCATCGCTGATATTTCGCCTTGCTCATTGGTTGATGACGCGGCAAAACGATATTCACCAGGCGGCAAAACATTTCCGTCATCATCTAACTTGTCCCACTTGTACTCACCCGTGTTCAGCGCAGCAGTACGAACAAGGCGGTTATCCGCATCGTATATTTTTAATGTTGCAGCCTTAGAATTCTCTGGTATTACCGTTCTCAACTGAACTGCCTCTAAACCATCGGTAACTTTCGCTTTATTCCCATCCATTAAGATAGACTTACCCACTAAGGTAGAGGCACTAAGTGCTTGATTAGACGTAAGCGAAGTGGCCATATTCTCTAATTGATCAGAGATACTAGTCAGTCGTTCTAACGAACTAAATTGAGACATCTGCGCCACCATGTCGTTTGTGTCTTGCGGCGCGGTCGGATCCTGCCCTTTAAGCTGCTCTATATAAAGCTTCAAAAAGACATTTTGGTCAGCAAGTGCCGCTTCATCTTTCTGCACCTCTGGCTTTTCAATACCAGCTTTTGTCTTAGCCGCTTCAGTCCCATATTGGGAAATCAACCCATTAAGACCTTTCGAGTCAGATATATTTGCCATCTGTCAGCTCCTATGACTGCCCAAGCGTGAGCATTTTCTGCATCATACTTTTGGCTGAGTTCATAATTTCTACGTTTGTCTGAAAAGAACGAGACGCTGACATCATATCTGCCATCTCTTCCATCGGGTTTACGTTCGGATAAAACACGTAACCATCTTCATTTGCCATTGGGTGATCTGGTTCGTATCTAGGCTGTAAAGGTGCGTCCGATTCCACAATGCCATCTACTTTTACCCCAACACCAGCACCGGTATCATCTTTGTTCGCATTGTTCCAACCATATTCACGCATGCTGTCATTCATCATTTGTGAAAATACGGGCTTACGGGCACGATAAGTTTGATCAGCCGAACTTGCAGCACTGTCTACGTTTGCCATGTTGCTTGCAATCGTATTCAAACGTATGGTTTGAGCACTCATTGCAGATCCAGAAATGGTAAAAATATTACTCAAAGACATCGTCATTAATTCCCAGTAAGCGCTTTTTTCATGCCGTTAATTTTTCGATCCAAGAACATAAAACTCGTATCAAACTGTAATGAGTTTTGAGCGTACTCAGCCTGCTCTCTTTGCATATCAACCGTATTACCATCCAAAGATGGCTGGTTAGGATTTCGGTACAACAAACCTTCAGACTCACCAGAAAAACCTTCCGCAGAAATATGACGTGAGTTTGTCCCAGCAAGCTGTAATTTTTTACTTTCATTATTTAAAAGCGAATCGAACGAAATATCTCTCGCCTTATAATTTGGCGTATCAGCATTGGCAATATTGTTTGCAAGGACAGCCGCTCTAGCGCTACGAAACTCAAGCGTCTTATCATGTCCAGCAAATGCACTTGCAAAAGAAATAGCCATTGGATCCTCAAAGAAAAATATTATTCATCTATACAAGCAACATAAAGCAATTATAGTGCCAATAAATAATAACCTTATTTTTCATACACTTAATTAAAATTAAAATAAGAACGGCAAAAAGCGGCAACAAATATAGGGAGAAAAACAGACCCACTTTGTTGTAGTTTAATTATAGGACAGGATAGTAAAAACAAAAAAAGCAGCCATCAGGCTGCTTTTTTATAACGCAATAACGATCTAACTAGGACAACGGCCCTATTAGCAATTAGATAGCGCTGTTTACAAAGTCTACCAATTGAGATTTAGACACTGCACCCACTTTAGTTGCTACCACTTCACCACCTTTAACGATAAGCAAAGTAGGAATACCACGTACATTGTACTTAGGTGCTGTTTCTTGGTTTTCGTCAACGTTAAGTTTAACAACTTTTACTTTGCCTGCGTATTCAGCAGCAACGTCTTCCAAAACTGGCGCAATCATTTTACAAGGACCACACCATGGAGCCCAAAAATCTACAATCACAGGGATGTCTGAATTAAGCACTTCTTCTGCAAATTGAGCATCAGTGATTTGAATTGTGTTCTCACTCATAATAATTCCTCAAAATTCTATATTTAACTAATGAATGTAGCTAGTGTATCACTAAATGATTGGGGTAAAAACGAGTTCTCTTTAATTAAAGCGATAGAAAAATGCTATAACATTAAAGATCGAATGACTGTTGGCAATTCAAGTAAGGAATGTATTTCTGCATGAGAGCGAGCGCCCCAATCATCCCCCCAACACTGGGCACCATGACGATTAAACCAAATACTTTTTGCTCCAGCATTTGACGCACCAAAGACATCATCCATAGGGTGATCACCAATATGAATAAGCTCAGATAAGTCTACACCAGCTTTTTTTGCTGCCATTGAAAATACATCAACAGCAGGCTTTGCAACACCAACCTGGTCTGCTCGTACAGCAAAATCAAAATACTGTCCTAAACCGACATAAGGATGAAATACATCAGCATTACCGTTGGTGATAACAGCCAAAGCATAGTCCTGGCTCAAAGCCTCTAAGACATCCACTACATGAGGGTAAAGATCAACCTTTTGGCGCCACTCACAAAAGTGCGCCAGCGCAGCACCAGCAACGGATTCAGCTTCTTCAGAAGGCAACCCAAATTGCTTTAGCGCAAGCTTGTATACAGCCAGACGAATCGCGGTTAGATTAAAAGCCATCTCTGGATTCTTAGATAAGACTTGACCTTTTAACTCCTCTCGGGCGAGAAGCGAATATTGCAGAGAGAAACCTGGAAAGCGCTCTTCAAACCAAGACTCCATGGCATATTCCGCTCGCATAATGACCGGAGCGACATCCCATAAAGTATTATCAAGGTCAAAGGTAATAAGAATGCTCACGGCAACAGCCTCAATAGAATCGCACTCAATAAATCAGCGAGGTACTGAAGAAACAAGGCGCCTTTTTCCTTTTCAAAAGCCGATTTACTTTCTGCCCCTAATACCAGAACGCCACATTTTCTAATCTCTCCGCCTTCTCGTGAAAGAAGCGGTAAAACAGCAACAGAACGAATAGATGTAGCATCATCAAGGAAAAGAAAGCTCATTTCATTTGCTGGCAACATTCCACAAAAACAGTCCGTAAACCCAGCAGCATGAGACAAAAACACATCGTCTTCCACCAGCTTATGAGACCTAACAGCACTATCCGGAAACTCGCCGTATAAAACCAATTCATGATGAGACACTTCAAAATCGTCTCTCACCATATCGTCGACAATAACTGCTAGGTCGTCTAAGGAGCTACAGGTAAGACCTGCTAATACTAAACGACGACTTTTTTGCATAGTAGACTCATTTTCACGAGCCACTTCGACTAGACGCTCAAACTGAGCACGATAATCAGCCGTCGACTTGCGTAACAAATTCACCTGATATTCAAGTAACGAAACTACTTTCCCATTAACTGGATGAGGAAGTGTCAGACTCTCCAACAAATCAGCATGCCGAATAAAAAAATCCGGTGTTTTTGACAAATATTGAATCACCTCTTCTTCGCTCATAATCCCTCTATAGGTAAATTTGACCTTCGAATACTTTCTCAGCGGGACCTGTCATAAGAATAGGCGAGCCTTCACCCTGCCATTCAATATGTAAATCTCCGCCGCGCAAATGGGCTGTCACTTTAGGTGATAACCATCCCTGTTTGATTCCAGCAACAACCGCCGCACAAGCACCAGTTCCGCAAGCCTGAGTTTCACCAACGCCACGCTCATAAACACGTAAATTGATTTCATCAGGATTAATAACCTGCATAAAGCCAACATTCACCTTTCTAGGAAAGCGCTCATGACACTCAATCAACGCACCAACCTTAGCAACCTCATCATCCATTAGTTGATCAACTTTGATCACTGCATGGGGATTACCAACAGACACTGGTGTCATTAAATATTCAGTACCATCAGCTATTATGCTGTAAAGAGTGTCACAAGGTTCTGCTGTAAACGGCAAATCCTGCGGTTCAAAACTTGGTGCTCCCATATCTACCGTAACTAAACCACCGTCTAGCACACGTAATTGGATCGCACCGCGCTTTGTTTCAACATTGATAATGCGCTTATTTGTTAACTCTCGATCTAAAACAAATTTAGCAAAACAACGAGCACCATTTCCACAATGCTCAACTTCACTGCCATCTGAATTATAGATACGATAACGGAAATCCATATCTGGATCAGTGGGTGGCTCAACCACTAAAAGCTGATCAAAACCAATCCCCCAGTTACGATCACTCAACCTCTCGATTTGCTGTTTATTAAAAAACACCTTACGAGACACCGCGTCGACTACAACAAAATCATTTCCTAGACCATGCATTTTGGTAAATTTTAATAACACGACGAACTCCTTAGTCTGGCAAGATTTGCTCACCAGCTAACTGATGTTCAATCGTTTCACGAGCACGAATCAAATAGGTTTTATCGCCATCAACCATAACTTCCGCAGCACGATTCCGGCTATTGTAATTTGATGACATGGTGAAGCCATAAGCTCCTGCAGAGCGAACCGCCAAAAGATCACCGGCCTGAATATCTAATTCACGATCCTTACCCAAAAAGTCGCCGGTCTCACAAATAGGACCGACAAGATCGTAGTTGCGCTTGCCCTCTGGCGTTGGCAACAAAGAGACAGGAACAATGTTCATCCACGCGCCGTATAAAGATGGGCGGATAAGGTCATTCATCGCACCGTCAATGATGGCGAAGTTTTTATGCGGATTGCATTTCAAAAACTCAACTTGTGTTAATAAGATACCAGCGTTCGCTGCGATAGAACGACCTGGCTCAAAAGCCAGTTCGAAATTTCTACCTTTTACTTTCTCAAGCAGTAGCTTAGCGTAATCAGCAGGCTCTGGTGGTACTTCGTCACGATAACGAACACCCAACCCGCCACCCAGATCAAGGTGTTTAATTGTAATGCCGACTTCAGCTAGTTCATCTACCAAACCAATAAGACGATCGAATGTATCTAAGAAAGGTTTTAGTTCTGTCAATTGTGAGCCGATGTGGCAATCTACGCCCATAACATTTAAGTTAGGTAATTCATGAGCAATTTTGTAGATACGAACCGCGTCTTTAATATCGATGCCAAACTTGTTTTCTTTCAAACCCGTTGAAATATAAGGATGAGTTTTAGCATCGACATCAGGATTGACGCGTAAAGATACAGGCGCCACTTTGCCCATTTCGCCAGCAACTTGATCCAATCGGTATAGTTCTGCTTCAGATTCGACGTTAAAGCAATGAATACCGACTTCTAACGCACGACGCATTTCCACAGCTTGTTTACCTAAACCGGAGAACATAACTTTTGAAGGCTCGCCACCCGCTTTTAAAACACGCTCAAGCTCACCAACAGAAACAATATCGAAGCCTGATCCCAAGCGAGCTAAGACATTCAAAATCGCAATATTAGAACAGGCCTTTACCGCATAGCAGATCAAGGTTGGGTGTGATGCGAATGCATCCGCGTAAGCTTTATAGTGACGTTCAAGAGTGGCACGAGAGTATACGTAACAAGGCGTACCATACTGATTTGCAACATCTGACAAGGCAACATCCTCTGCATGCAGAGTCTGATTCGAATAATTAAAAAAGTCCAAAAGGGAATCCTCAGCTATAAAGACGATTCTTGCTGCGTTTCAGCCGTGTCACTCGGTAAATAAAGCGCACCTTTATTTCCGCAAGCTGTAAGGAAAACAGCCAACACACACACTGAAAGCAACTTAAACATCATCTTATCTCTTCTATTTTTGATTGAGACAGTATACCTTGCAGCCAGTTCGTTTCCCAACCCCAGCGAGCTAATTACATAGATATTCTTTGGACAGTATTCTTTAGACAGAATAGGCATGCGCTTTGCCTTGAATTTGCTATATTTACCTCAAGCTATAAAGACACTGACTTAAGTTGGACTCAAACATCGCTAACTTCAACAAAACACAAAAAACAAGAAGCTTAATGAAAAACAAGATTGCCCCATGGATGGCTGCACTTGTCTGTGCCATCGCAATACACATACTCATAATCGAAGTATCAGACAGCCAACATTGGTTTGATGTAGACACTCAACCCTCCACTTTTGAATTGTTTTTATTACCGGCAACACAAAAAACACCAAATAATGAGCCAACTGAAGCGGAAGTATTTAACCAGAGCGAAGAAACTAAACCAGTGGATGCTCAGCAAGCTGAAACAACGCTAGCCACAGAAGAAACACTACCTGCAAAAACTGAGCAAGCGGAACAAATAGAAGAAACAGACTCAATAACACCAACTGAGCCACCAGCCAGCATTGTGTCTGAAAAACCTACAGGCAAAGAACTAAGTGAAAGAAATAATGGATTTGATCCTCAAGAAGTAATAAACAACATAGACAATGAGCAGGTGTTATCAGAAACGCCTTTACAAGATAATGCACTGAATCCAAATATTAATACGGCTCAGTTAAGCTCCGACAAACCAGAACTACTTGATTTATCAAAAGTATCTTTGTCGCCAGATATAAAGGATGAAGCACTAACTGGTGTTTTCTCTGAAGAATTGAGAGATAAAATTACAGAGTCGAAGAAAGCACAAAAAGACTATTTGAAAGGCTTAACAAAAGAAGTCGACTACCCAATCACCAAAGACGCAGATGGTACACGCTACGTCAATATCAAAGGTGTCTGCTGGCGACTACCGAAAGAAGGCAGCAATGAAGGTTGGGCCATTGTATTTGATGGTTGTGGGGTAAAATCCAAGTTATTTCACTTTGAGTTGAATATTTCCCCCAGCATCATCACAAATGAGTTATTAGGGCCAGACTCACCATTCAATTTAGATCAAGCAGCAAAATAACTGTCTTCCTAAAAAGTCACCTAAACAAAAACGGCTACTCAAAGGTAGCCGTTTTAAATAGTTCCAGTCAGTCTAACTAAACAAACTTATCTTGCAGAAAGGTCTGCTTTAGCGCGTTCGACTGCTATTAATACTTGAGCAGGTGCCGTTCCACCAATGTGGTTACGAGCTGCTACAGAACCTTCAAGAGTCAAAACATCAAAGACGTCGGCTTCGATCATGCTACCGAAAGATTGAAGTTCTTCCAATGTCATTTCAGATAAATCCTTTCCGGTTTTCACACCGTAACCCACAGCTTTACCCACTACTTCGTGAGCATCACGGAATGCAACGCCATGACGTACCAAGTAGTCAGCTAAATCGGTAGCAGTAGAAAAACCACGACGAGCAGCTTCGTACATATGTTCTTTACGAGACTCAATTGCAGGAATCATATCGGCAAATGCGCGTAATGAGCCTTTTAGAGTATCAACCGTATCAAACAATGGCTCTTTATCTTCTTGGTTGTCTTTGTTGTAAGCCAAGCATTGTGACTTCATCAGGGTTAACAGGCCCATCAAATGCCCATAAACACGACCTGTTTTACCACGAACCAATTCTGGCACATCTGGATTTTTCTTCTGCGGCATAATGGACGAGCCGGTACAAAAGCGGTCTGGCAAATAAATAAAGTTAAACTGAGCAGATACCCACATCACCATTTCTTCAGCCCAGCGGGACATGTGCATCATGATAATAGACGCCGTTGCCGTAAATTCGATGGCAAAATCTCGGTCACTTACTGAATCCAAAGAGTTGTAAGTTGGGCGTTCAAAACCTAGCAACTCTGCCGTCATATGACGATCGATTGGATAAGTTGTTCCCGCAAGCGCAGCTGCGCCAAGCGGTAAAATATTAATACGTTTACGGCAATCAACTAGACGCTCGTAATCACGCTGCATCATTTCATACCAAGCCATCAAATGATGACCAAAGGTCACTGGCTGAGCCGTTTGCAAATGCGTGAAGCCAGGCATAATGGTGTTCGCTTCTTTTTCAGCTAAGCTCAAAATGCCTTGTTGTAAACGAGTAACCTCCTCCAACAAGAAATCCACTTCGTCACGCATATAAAGGCGAATGTCTGTAGCTACCTGGTCATTACGAGAACGGCCAGTGTGCAATTTTTTACCTGTTATGCCGATTTTTTGCGTCAAACGAGCTTCAATGTTCATATGAACATCTTCTAACTCAATCGACCACTCAAACTCACCGCGAGCAATTTCGTCTTCGATTTCAGTCAGCCCCTGAATAATCTGATCTCGCTCTTCTTCAGTCAAAACACCAACACTAGCAAGCATTTTGCCATGTGCAATTGACCCTTGAATATCCTGTTTTGCCATACGTTGATCAAACTCAACAGAAGCAGTAAAACGCGCAACAAACGCATCAACAGGCTCAGAAAAACGACCACCCCATTGCTGGTTCGTGGTTTTATTAGTATCAGTCATTCGGTTGGTTCCCACACAAATTCAAACAGCTGCCAAGAGTACATTAAGCGCCTCGACTTATAAAGCATTGAAAGATGACGGACTCCTTCTTAACGAGTATCATTGATGAAGAAAAGTGAAAGATATTTGTCCATCTACAAGTCATTAGGAGATGAAGTGAAAGATAAGATTGTGATCGCAACCAGAGAAAGTCAGTTAGCCCTTTGGCAAGCCAATAACGTCAAAGCGCAACTAGAAAGCCTCTACCCTGACATGAAAGTTGAATTACTTGGCATGACAACAAAAGGCGATCAAATTTTAGATTCACCTCTTTCTAAAATTGGCGGCAAAGGTCTTTTTGTTAAAGAACTAGAAAACGCACTTACAGAAGGTCGAGCCGATATTGCTGTGCATTCCATGAAAGATGTACCAATGGCCTTTCCTGAAGGATTAGGTCTCGCCGTAATTTGTGAGCGCGAAGACCCTAGCGATGCCTTTGTTTCTAATAAAGTGGAATCACTTGATCGGCTACCAAGCGGTGCGGTCGTAGGTACATCCAGCTTACGCCGCTCTTGCCAGTTACGCATGAAACGCCCCGACCTAATAATCAAAGACCTTCGTGGCAACGTGAATACGCGCCTCAGAAAAATGGATGACGGTGAATACGACGCCATTATTTTGGCGACGGCTGGCTTAGTTCGCCTAGAAATGCTTGACCGAATTCGACAAAGAATTCCTGCTGAAACGAGCTTACCAGCAGGCGGACAAGGTGCGATGGGAATAGAATGCCGATCTGATGATGTTCAAACCATTAATTTATTAGCGCCATTGCAACATGAAGAAACGGCCATTCGAGTTACTGCAGAACGCGCAGTGAATGAACGCCTTAATGGCGGGTGCCAAGCCCCTATTGCTTGTTTTGCGATATTAACAGGCGACTCTATTTGGTTAAGAGGCTTGGTCGGTAGTCCTGATGGCAAAACCATGATTGAAGGCGAAATTCGTGGTCATAAAGACGATGCAAAATCCCTTGGCGTTCAATTGGCCGACGACTTACTTGCTCGCGGCGCAGACATCATACTTGATGCCTTATACAATGAAGAAAATAGTAATTAAGAAGTTCAACTAGAAAGCAAAATAGAATAGGCAAAATATTAGTGCAAGACTGTCGTATCCTAATAACCCGCCCCGAGCCTGAAAATTCGCTTAGCCGTGAACGCGTTCGCGCTTACGGCTGGGTAGCAGTACCTCTTCCAATGTTGGAAATTACACCTGTAGAAGATATAAACAAAAAAGCTATTATTCGGGCACAAATTTTTGATATCGATACGTTTGATTACGTTATATTTGTTAGTAAAAATGCCGCTCGTCTCGCGTGCGATTGGCTAGATGAATGCTGGCCAATGCTACCAATTAATGTTCATTGGATCGGCATAGGCCAAGGTACGACACAAACATTATTAAATGAAGGCGTTCCAGCTCTATCGAATCCTGGCCACACCACGGAAGCCTTACTTGAATGGTTAAAGACTGCCAGAATGAAAGATCAGAAAGTATTGATTGTTCGTGGCGAAGGTGGACGCCCAGAACTTGCCAATAAGCTGGAGGAGAGAGGCGCAAAAGTCAGCTATCTTTCGCTCTACGATAGAAAAAAACCGATCTATTATGCTCAAACTTTCTTCATGCTGCCCGATATCAATTTAATATGGGTAACCAGTGGAGAAAGTTTACTCAATCTTTCAGAATACGTGTCGCTGCATAAACCAGAATGGAAAACGCTGCCTATACTCACACCTAGTATCAGGGTCAATCAGCAAGCAAAAGAAATGGGTTGGATAAATGCCTCGTGCGCAAATGGCGCTGACGATAATAGCTTGATCAAAGCGACAGAATTTCACACAGGAAAATAGAATGACTGAGAATAACAAGCAAGAGCAACATCCAAACGCCGCTATTGAGACAACGCCTGAAGCTGAAACTAAAAGCCAAAAGAAGCAGCCAGATCTGCTTGAAAAAGCTAAAGAAAAAAACACACCACAACCAGCAATCAATCTACTTGTCTCACTTTCTCTTGGCCTATCAGCTGTCGCCCTAGCAACAAGTGGTTGGTTATATTTCCAAAGTACTCAAAGCACACTTCACAAAGACATTCAGCAATTAACAACGCAACAAACTGATTTCGATAATAAGTTAAACGCCAATACGCTGAATAAATCTCAGTTTAATCAACTAATTGAACAAGTTAAAACGTCAGAGCAAACAATCTTATTGCAAAAAAATGAGCTCGCTGTCCAGCAAGCTCAACAGGACGAAAAGCTACTATCACTTGAATCAAAGCTTAATCGACTCAACAACACCACTAAAGAAGATTGGAAGTTAGCTGAGGCTGAGTATTTAATTCGTCTTGCTAATCAACGCTTATTACTTGAGTCTGACAATAGCGGCGCGGCCACATTACTCATCAATGCTGATGATATTCTTAATGAACTCGAAGACCCTATCGTATTTGCAACACGTAAAGCCCTAGCAAAAGACATCCAAGCGTTAAAGTCCATTAGCCAATTTGATTTAGAAGGCGCTTACCTCAAGCTAAACGCTTTGTATGATAATGTTCAAACTCTGCCTCAACGAGAACCATCCAAAGAATGGCAAGCAAATACCACAGAGAAAACAAAAGAAGCTAACGACTCTACAACCAGCAAAATAACCTCAGTTCTAGAAAGCTTTTGGAAATCCATACGTTCACTAGTGGTCATAAATTACAATCACAAACCAATAAAAGCGTTGCTGCCACCAGCAGAATACCAAGAGCTCATTACTGGTATACAACTACAACTGGAAGTTGCTCAGGTAGCCTTAATCAAAGGCGAGCCAATAATTTACCAACAAGCGCTGTCTCGTGTTGCAAACGCAACAACAGAGCATTTCGAAACTCAATCAAATATTGTTACAACATTCTTGGCCAGTCTAACCGTATTGCAACAGCTGAATCCATCACCAGACCTACCACTCCCTAGAGAATCATTAATGGCGATGAAATCATTAATGAAGGAATGGAATGACCGCAGCTCAATCAAACAAAATATCCCCGATAATGTTGAGCAGTCTCAAATAGAGAGTGAGAAAAAAAGCGAAAGCACTACCGCACCTCAAACCGACCTAGGAGATAAGGCATGAGAAAACTCCTTTTCTTACTTGTCATCATGATGGCAGTGGGTGGTATATTAGGGCTACTGATGCGTCAAGACAGTGGCTATGTGCTCGTGGCTTACAATGGCGTTACCGTTGAAACCAGTTTATGGGTCTTGGTTGTAGCCATGGTTATCGCGCTATTTGTACTTAGCTGGATAAAACGAATTCTGTTTATAGCTCTAAGGCCCAGCAACTCTCTAGCAAAAGTCACTGGCAATTTGGCGCAAAAAAGAGCCTCACGAAATACTATTCGAGGCATGTTGGAACTCGTTGGTGGCAATTGGAACAAAGCAGAGAAATTACTAACCAACAGCGCCGAAAAAGTCCCTTACCCACTGATCAATTATATCGGTGCCGCTTATGCCGCCAGCGAACAAGATGAACATGAACGCTCAAAAGCATTATTACGCTCCGCCCATAAATCAACACCAGAGGCAGAATTTGCTATTGGCTTTGCTCAAAGCCAAATCCAAATAAAGCAAGAACACTACGAAGGCGCTCTCGCCTCGCTTTTGCGTCTACAAAAGTTGAAACCAAAGCACAAACAAGTATTAAAAATGCTAGTCACGGTTTACAAGCAGCTAAAAGACTGGGATGCCTTGCTCACCCTAACCCCAATACTCAAAAAAGATGGCATATTCGATGATGACAATATGCTTGAGTTAGAACGAAATGCATTTTTAGCTCTACTTGATAAGATAAAGTTTCGCAATAAGCTTGGACAAAACAAAAAAGAGCTGGTTGCTGAAGTAGAAAACCTGTGGAATAAATTAGACACTCTGTCTCAAGATGACAGGATGAGACAACTATATGCTCACACCCTCATTCATTTCGGAGACGATGCAAAAGCGGAAAGCTTTATTCGCAATAGCTTAAATAACAGATGGTCTGAAGAGTTGGTATATGAATATGGCAACATAAAACAAGACAACCCTAAAAAGCTATTAACCCATTGTGAAAACTGGCTTAAAAAAGAGCCAGCAAGTGCAAACTTATATCTTGTCTGTGGCCGCTTGAGCCAATCAATGATGCTGTGGGGCAAAGCGAGAGACTACTACGAACAAGCACTTTCTCTTGATACACAAAACGAAGCGCTTGCAGAGCTGAGTCGCTTACTAAAAGCCATGGGCGATACCAAAGCAAGCCAAGAGCTAATGATGATTAATCTGAGTAATGCTAGCAATCAATTAAAACCACTGCCTCTGCCTTAGCAACCTCATTCGCAAAATATATAGACATAAAAAACGCTGTTATTTTCATAACAGCGTTTTTATTATTCATAAATAGAACTAATCGTTAATATGTAACAGCCATCCAAAGTAAAGCGTTATTTAAAACGCACCACCAACTCATGCATATTATTCGCTACATCTTGCAAAGCTCTAATACTATCGCTTGATTGATTTGATTTTTCAGAGCTCTCAACAGATAAATCTGAAATTCGCACGACTTGACGATTAATATCCTCCGATACATGTGCTTGCTCTTCGACTGCAGCCGACATCTGTATTGCCATATCAGATATTTTCGACACGGCCTCAACAATGCTAACAAAGGCGCTTTCCATCTCTATGATTTTTTCTAAACCTTGTGCTGCATCTTGCTTACCTTGATTGGCAATCGATACCGAGTTTTTAGCGCCACTGCGAAGCGTTTCTATAATATGGTGAATATCCTTTGTGGAACCCTGTGTTCTTTGAGCCAGTTGACGTACCTCATCTGCCACCACTGCAAAACCTCGACCATGCTCGCCTGCCCGCGCTGCTTCAATCGCCGCATTTAATGCCAACAGATTAGTTTGCTCGGCAATTTGATCTATCATCTGCGCGACTTGTGCAATTTGTTCAGAGCGATCTGCCAGTTCCTGTACCGTAGCACCGATATCATTCACTGTTTCACTTAATTGGCGAATCGACTGACGTGTTTCTTCAACAGTTTTTTGCCCACTTTTTGCGGCCCCAGAAGAAGATTTAGCGCTATCCGCAGTCATTTGTACATGTTGAGCAACATCATTAATGGTTGTCGTCATTTGCTGCATAGCGGCAGCAACATCTTGGGTTTCATGCTGCTGACTTACCATCCCTTTAGTCGTTTCGATTGTAAGCCCAAGGCCAATTTTAGATTGTTCGGAGACTTTTAAAGACTCATCTTCAAAGCGAGTCAATACTGCATCCATTCTCGATAACAAGCTTTTTACGCCTACATCAAGTGTTGCAATATCCAAAGAAGTATCTGAATAAGTTATGCCAGCTAGAGGATGAAGAAAAGCAGTTGATAATCGCTGCTTTAAAGTCGCCTGTAATTTAGAATGGTTCAGAAGAAACAAGGCATTTGCCAATAAACTTGCCACTGTCAGAACGCCTGCACCGTACATAATGTTAACACTGCCTGCAGCAACAGCCAGAACGATACCAACCAAAGGCAACACTAGCTTCCATGACATAAAGGCTCTTGGCAGAACATTTTTACCACTATTGATTCGTTGATAGATTTTTCCTGCTCGTGCTACGTCTTCTCTATTCGGCACGGTCCTAACAGATTCATAACCAATAACTTTTCCACCTTCAGTGACAGGGGTTACGTAAGCATCCACCCAGTAAAAGTCGCCATTTTTACAGCGATTTTTCACCAAGCCCATCCAAGCTTTTCCTTGCTTTAAAGTGTCCCACATAATTTGGAACGCCTCTTTAGGCATATCAGGATGGCGTACGATGTTATGAGGGCTGCCAATTAACTCGCTTTTATCAAAGCCGCTAATTTTTACAAATGCATCATTGCAGTGAAGAATTTTTCCTTTCAAATCTGTAGTCGTAATGAGCTTCTCATCTTTAGAAAATGTTTTCTCTTGATTTGTCACTGGCATATTTTGGCGCATAGAAAAGCTATCCTTGAAACTTTATATAAAGGTAGTTTTAGATAGAAACCAATTTATCTTAACTTAACCATAAGATAAATTTATCAAAATATCTGAATATTATTTTAGTAAGCTTCTATTTAGCCAGCGAGTAAAAACGGGTAATAAATATGTAGGTATTTGTAAAGCACCAGCTAAGGGTAAAAACGCCGGCCCCAATAAAGCCCCTGCAATACTATATGTAAGTAAGACATTTCGATTTCCAGAAGTAATCGCTGCCGTTAGTGCAATAGCTTTGCCGTGCTTGCGATAAAAAAGATAAGACAAAGCAAAAAATAAACAACATAAACCCGTTGCTATCAGAAAGTAATTCAATGCCATCATTGGATCTTGATCAAATAACACACGAAAACTACCAACTAATCCAAATGGAAAAGCAAACACCAACAAAATGGTATAAGGCGATATTTTCATCAAAAACCGACTTAATGTTTCTTCAGGTAAAAAACGATGAACAAAAAATGAGAACAACATGGGGCCAAATATAAAAACCACTAAGCGAATGAAATAACTTCCCCAATCCAATTTAACACTTTGTGTCTGAAAAAATATCAAGGTAATAAAAATAGAAAGAGGTAAAACTAGTGTTGTTGCAATAGTCATTGCCATAGCCTGTAGGCTATCAAAACCTAACGCTCTAACAATCGCAGGTGTCGCAAATAAAGATCCAGTCGCGCCCACTGCAACAATGGCTAATAAAAGATCAGAATCAAACGCCAACCACCAGCCAATTACACTGACTACCCCCATAAACACAGCAGAATGCAACATGGCATAGAGCCATATTCCTTTACTACTCAATCGTTTAATTAATTCATTTTGTTTCATACCTAACAGCGTCAATGACATTAGGGTAAACAGCACAATAGGTAAAAAAGGGAAAAAAGCTAACGAAACCGAGGGAAGTAAAAAACCAAGAACAGCAAACACGAACATAAAAGGAAGGGAATTTCGAACAAGGAAAAGCAACATGGGTTAAACACCTTAATAGGCAGCCCAATATAAAAAACAACCGTAAACTATCTAATTATTTTTTAGAGCCGCAGCAAATTTTATTATTTTCAGGTAACTCAGCAAGCTCAACCACCCAATCAGCTCGAGCCTTATCAAAAGCCGTTCTAAGAGCTTTTAATTCATCACTTGATGCAAGAGGAGCTTCTTTTTCATCATGACTCTGACGAGAAGAAGGGAATGGTATCAGATTATTCTTCATAAATTGTCTCTATTAAAGCATTGTCTGGATATCTATCGACACTCTATGGATAATCTTTAGCAAACGCAATGATCAAGCAGATGGAATACCTATGAAGTTTTTAATATCACCAGCGAAAACATTAGACCTAACCTCGACCCCTAGCATTGATACGTTCAGCGTACCTGAACTGCTAGATGAATCTAAAGAGCTCATCGATACGATCAAACCGTATTCACCGGCGGACATCGCTTCCCTCATGAAGCTCAGTGACAAGCTTGCTACGCTTAATGTATCTCGCTACCAAGAATGGCAAAAAGAGCATACTAAAGATAACAGCCGCCCTGCTATTTATACTTTTATGGGCGATGTGTACACAGGGCTAGATGCTTACTCATTAAATGAAAGCGATATGAAATACGCACAAGAGTCCCTACGTATTTTAAGTGGTCTGTACGGGCTGCTAAAACCATTAGATCTGATGCAGGCCTATCGATTAGAAATGGGGACTAGCCTAAAGAACGACAAAGGCAGCAACCTCTATCAATTTTGGGGAGACATCATTGTTGACAAGATTAACGAAACTCTTGAAGAAGGCGAATTACTGGTCAACTTAGCCTCTAACGAGTACTTCAAAGCGGTTAACAAAAAGAAGCTAACGTCACCATTAATTAGCCCAAACTTTCTCGACGAAAAAAATGGCAAGTTTAAAGTGATTAGCTTTTATGCAAAAAAAGCCCGTGGTTTGATGGCTCGCTACCTAATAGAAAACCGATGTGAAACGCTAGATGAACTTAAGGCATTTGATCTAGCTGGTTATCGCTATGATCCTCAGCAATCAACAAAAGACACTCCTGTGTTTATTCGCCCAGAAAGCGCACAGCCAAATAAATAAAGCGTCCAAACGAAGTAAGCGCTAACTCTAGCGCTTACTTCTTTAAACTATATTGCCCAATGGTAACCCGATCATTGCCACCTAAATCTTGAAAACTCTCGACGGCAGCAAAGCCCGCGTCAATCAGACATTTTTGAACCGCTGCAGCCTGATCATAACCATGCTCGAACATTAAATAGGCATTTGGCATCATAAAATTAGGCGCTATTTGAATGATATGCTCAATGTCAGCCATACCATGATTATCCGCCACCAAAGCGCTTTTAGGCTCAAAACGCACATCACCTTGTGACAAATGTTCATCATCAGGGTCAATATAAGGCGGGTTCGACACAATCAAATCAAATGGCTCGCAACCTTCCAAAGCATCAAACCAACTACTTTGCAGGAAATCCACGTTGCTAAGTTTATTACGTAGCGCATTACGCTTAGCCAAAGCCACAGCCTCTTCAACTAAATCCACGCCAACAACAGTCGATTTAGGCTGCTCTGACGCCAGCGATAAGGCAATTGCGCCTGTTCCAGTACCAAGATCTAGAATGCGATTTACTTTGCTTATATCAAGCACAGACAAAGCCACTTCCACCAGCAGTTCAGTGTCAGCTCGAGGAATCAGAGTACAAGGAGCGACCTCAAGGTCTAGGCTCCAAAACGCCTGCTGACCCAATAAATACGCAACAGGCTCACCAAGCTCCCGACGAGCCAATAAGTCATTAAAGCGCCCTACGTCTGATGTACTGACTAGTTTTTCTGGCCAGGTATAAAAATAGGAAGTTGACACAGCTAAGACATGAGCAAGCAGTAACTGCGCATCTAACTGAGCAGTCTCAGAGACAAAAGTAAGGCGCTCGTAAGCGCCTTTTAGTAGTTCATCAATTCGCATATGCGATGATTACCTTTATTTATTCAGATTAATTGTCGCCACTCAACGCTGCCAACTGCTCCGCTTGGAACTCGTTCACTAGCGGGTTGATCAAAGAGTCTAATTCACCAGCAACAATTTCATCTAGCTTGTACAAAGTTAGGTTAATACGGTGATCAGTAACCCTGCCTTGTGGATAATTGTAAGTACGGATACGTTCAGAACGATCACCACTACCCACCAAGGATTTACGCGCTTCGGATTGCTCACTCGCCGCTTTTTCTTGTTCAGCCGCTTGCAAACGAGACGCGAGCAAAGACATGGCTTTGGCACGGTTTTTATGCTGCGAACGCTCTTCCTGACACTCTACGACAACGCCTGTTGGAATGTGCGTCAAACGAATGGCCGAGTCTGTTTTGTTTACGTGCTGACCACCCGCACCAGAGGCACGGAAAGTATCAATGCGCAAATCGGATTTGTTGATGATGATGTCATCTAATTCATCCATTTCAGGCATGACCGCGACAGTACAAGCTGACGTATGGATACGGCCTTGAGATTCCGTCGCTGGAACACGTTGGACTCGATGAGCACCGGATTCAAACTTCAGTTTAGAATAAGCACCTTCACCAACAATACGAGCAATCACTTCTTTGTAACCGCCATGCTCACCATCGCTTGCACTGACAATTTCAACTTTCCAACGTTGTGTCTCTGCATAACGAGAATACATGCGGAATAAATCGCCAGAGAAAATAGATGCTTCATCGCCACCAGTACCAGCACGCACTTCTAGGAATACGTTACGAGAGTCGTTCGGATCTTTAGGTAAAAGCAATTTTTGCAATACTAGCTGAAGCTCTTCTTTTTGTGCTTGACCGGCTTTGTATTCTTCCACACCCATTTCTTTTATGTCTGGGTCAGCATCCGTCATCATCAATTCGGCTTCAGCAATGTTTTCATCTATTTGCTGAAACTCATTAAAACACTTAACAACAGGCTCAAGCTCTGCGTATTCTTTGGAATAAGCACGGAACAAATCTTGATCCATAATGACTTCAGCCACACCTAAAAGCGCTGATAATTCGTCATAACGATCAGATAAACTTTCTAATTTTAACTTTATGGATTCTTTCATTTTTTAATTATCTTTTTCTTCGTAAATGCCCAATACATTTGAGGCAATGATTAATGCATCTTGATCGGCGTCGGCACCAGCATCACGCAAATAGCGTGTTGGCGCATGAATGAGCTTATTCATTAAACCATGAGCAAGTTTGTTAAGCACTTGCTCAGGAGACTGTCCCATTTCAAGACCTTTTAGAGCTTTTTCCAGTTCTGTATTTTTTATGGCCTCAGCGGATTGCCTAAAGGTCACTATCAGGTCTGACACTTTCCTCGACTCAACCGCTCGTCGATAGGAATCAACCCCTTCTTCGATCATTTGCTCGGCCGCTTTCGCCGCATCTTGCCTTGCTCTGACATTTTCTTCAATCACTGAATGAAGATCATCGACGGTATAGAGATACGCGTCGTTTACTTCTTCCACTTCTGGCTCAATATCACGAGGCACAGCGATATCAATTAACAACATTGGCGAATGGCGACGTTGCGACGTTGCACGCTCTACCATGCCCTTACCGATAATGGGTAATTGGCTCGCTGTAGAAGAGATAACGATATCAGCCTGAGATAAATAATCGCCAATTTCACCCAACATAATGGCTTCAGCATTAAGCTCATCCGCTAAGATCTGAGCTCGCGCCAAGGTTCGGTTGGCCACTATGATGCGTTTAATACCATTTTCTTTTAGATGCCGCGCTACCAGCTCAATAGTTTGCCCAGCGCCAATTAATAGCGCCGTACTGTTTCTAATATCTGCGAAAATACGTTGTGCCAGACTCACTGCAGCAAACGCAATGGAAACCGGGTTTTCACCGATGGCTGTATCCGTACGTACACGTTTAGCAACTGAAAAAGTACGCTGAAATAAAGACTCTAGTTCCGGACCAATACAAGAACCTTCTTGCGAAACCGCATAAGCAGACTTTACCTGCCCAAGAATCTGAGGCTCGCCTAGAATCAACGAATCTAAGCCTGATGCCACACGCATAACGTGGCGCACACTATCGTCATCAGAATGTGTATAACAGTATTGCTGTAATTCAGGCAAAGCAATGCCATGATACTCGCCAAGCCAAGCAATCACGCCATCCACCTTGCTAAGATCTTCAACCGAACAATAAAGTTCGGTGCGATTACAGGTCGATACTATTACTGCTTCATTGGCTTTATTCTCAGATATCAGAGAAGACAAGGCATCGATCATCTTTTCAGGCGCAAAGGCCACACGCTCACGTATCGAAACCGGCGCAGTTTTGTGATTTATACCTACAGTGATTAGCGGCATTCAGGACTCTTCTCAAAGATCGAGATCTTAAGGTAATGACAGGAACAAGCATTGCTCCAACATGACTCTTTACATAAAGAAGACACATTATACGAGAAATTCGCTTTTTTTCGCACCCCATATGCTCAATAAAAGTAATAGGATTAGTTTATAGTTATGACTGACATAAAGAGCCGCTAACGATACCATAAGGGTTGTATGAATTTAGCATCGAGAAAAAACATGCCTGTTGTTTTAGGCCCTGTACACAAAAAAGCTCCCCAAAAGCCCATTACAAAAGGGATTTTGTTATTTTTCACTCTTCTAAGCTTGCCTCTACTGAATGCATGTAGCCAAAACACGACTCAACAAAATACCTTACCACCAAGTAAAGAGACACCTATAACGGAGAGCTTTACTAATAAGGGTAAAATTGAGGAATTACTCAATGCCGAATTCACCTTACAAAGAGAAGGCCCGAACAAAGCCTTTGAAGCTTTCTATGAATTAGCCAGCCAGTCTGGCGATATCACTTTGATAGAAAGACTGACACACATTGCAGTGGTATCTCAAAATCGCCTTTATATAGAAAGAAGTGCGAACTTATGGCTGTCTGTCGACCCAACATCGGAAGCCGCCTATTCATTAAAATTGCAGGTTCTCATCAAAGACAATCGCGCAGAAGAAGTAACCACTCTACTCATTAACGCCATGAGACATAAGGTTTCGTTGCGTTTTTTACCTATCTACCTCGAAGATAATGTCCGCGATAACGACCAAGTCAATACGATAGAAACAGCAATTTATGCACTTCCGCCAGAGTTAAAAAATAATCAATACATACAAGTAAGTTACGCGCATCTTTTACTACTTTCAGGTAAATATCAGCTTGCTATTAATGCATCAGAAAAACTGTTAGCCCAAAAAAATACAGACAAAAATGAAGCACTTTATCTTATTTTGGCCTTTAGCCAAAAAAGCCTTGGACTGCTAGATGATGCTATCAAAACGCTACAAACAGCATCTCAATATTTTCCCAAAAATACGCGAACAATCACACCTTTGATCGATTTCTTAGTTGAAAATGAACAACCAAAGGCGGCTACCGAGTTTTTCCAAAAAACAGATTTAGAGACACCTGAAAAACTACAAGTTGGCATTAATTTGATGCGTACCTTGCTGGAACACAAACAACCAGGATTAGCATTAGCAACAGCCAACGATCTCCCCGAAAAACAACTAGGCCTATCCAATCAGGTTCAATACTTAACAGCCATTGCTCTAGCTCAATTGGATAAAAAAGCACAAGCCGTAAAGGTGATGGAAAAAGTTGACGGCGCCTTACGAACCAATGCCACCAATCAAATAGCCCTGTGGCTTTATGATGACAACAAAGAGAATGATATCAATAACATGGTGCTGCGTAGAACAACGCGAGAAAACATGCCTGAGCAAGTTGCCGCTATCAGTCGTCTTCATGAAGAAAAAGGCCATACTGATTTATCATTCGAATTGATAAATAATGCTCTTATCGCACTTCCAGAATCTGACGCTTTGCGCTATCACAAAGCGCTACTCGCTGACACTCTAGGTAACTGGAAGATCACGGAGAAAGAGTTAACAACCTTGCTGCAAAAAGACCCAGACAATCCGCAGTACTTAAATGCTCTCGGCTATACGTTACTCACTCGAACCAAAAGAATAGATGAAGCCATGAGGTACATAGAATCGGCTTATGAAAAAGCAGACAATGACCCCGCTATTATTGATAGCCTAGGCTGGGGATTCTTTCTGAAAGGAGAGTTTGAGCAGTCTTCTTATTATTTGAAAAAAGCTTGGTCAATTTTACCAGACGCTGAAATCGCGGCCCACTACGGCGAATCACTATGGAAACAACGCCATTACAAAGAAGCAATAGCCGTATGGGAAGCTGCTTTAGAGACATCACCCGATACACCACTTTTACTCGACACCATTAAACGACTGTCACCGTCGTTACTTGAAGAACAAAAACAGGACAAACCGTCATGACTTATCGCACGCTCTGTATTCTTGCCTTTACCGCACTTATTAGTGCCTGTAGCTCCAGACCAACAGGACCAATAACACCACCGCCAGAAAGCGTTAGCGCCATTTCAAAATGGGAAACTTCAGGCAGAGTAGGTATACGAACAAAGAATGATGCCGTTTCCGGCAATTTTAATTGGCAAAAAGATCCAAAAACATTTGCCTTAAGTATCGTTGGTCCTTTCGGACAAGGTGCTACTCATCTAAACCAATCGAATGATGGTATTGTGACATTAGCTTATGAAGATACTGTCGTTACAGGTAACAACCCAGCGACTTTACTACAACAAGAGTTAGGCTGGGAGTTCCCTGTCAACCAAGTCACCTATTGGATTAGAGGGTTAGCCTATCCAAATTCGGCTGCTAGAATAAGCAAAGACCCAGATAGCCAATTGCCAAATAAAATAGAGCAAGATGGCTGGCTTATTACCTATAGCAATTTCACTAAGGTAGATGGCTTGTCTTTACCGCAAAAAATGCAAGTGTCAAACCCGCCATTCAGAGTCAATTTAATTATTAACCAATGGACCATTCAGTAACCAATATGCAATTACCTTCTCCTGCAAAATTAAATTTATTTTTACACATCACTGGTCGACGAGAAGACGGCTACCATGAACTACAAACACTGTTTCAGTTTATTGATTTATGCGACACGCTCGATTTTTCACTAACTAAAAATAACCAAATCACAATTACACCTATTATTGAGCATCTTCCTACAGAAGATAACCTCATTTATAAAGCGGCAAAACTGCTGACACCATTCAAGAAAGATTCAACATTCGGCATCGACATTATCCTAACAAAACAATTACCTATGGGTGGTGGAATTGGTGGCGGTAGCTCAAACGCAGCAACCGCTTTGTTGGCGCTAAACGTATTATGGGGATGCCAGCTTTCTTTGGAAAAACTGGCAGAATTAGGCGTGCAATTAGGTGCTGACATTCCTGTTTTTGTCATGGGGTTCGCAGCGTTTGCTGAAGGCGTTGGAGAGAAGCTACAAAAAGTCGAGTTAGATACACCATATTTTTTGCTCATTAAGCCCAATTGCCACGTCTCAACTGGTCAAATATTTACCGATAAATATTTGACAAGAGACACCCCTCCCATCAGAATATCGCACGCCTTGAAGCTGGGTGGGCATAATGATTGCTTAGACGTGGTAAAAAAGCACAATCCTGAGGTCAATGAAGCGTATCTATGGTTGAAAAATTATGGTGACGCGAAGCTTACAGGAACAGGCGCTTGTCTATTTTTAGCATTCGATAATTTGCGCGACGCCGAACGAGTAAGATCGTCTACACCGACAAAATGGCAGAGTTGGGTTTGCCGTGGCTGTAACACTTCTCCAACACACGCTGCGCTAAACCAGTGGATTGAGCAAAATCGAGGTTAGTGTGCCACATAGACAACACCACCTCAGCCAGTCTTTTCTTGGCTAATAAATAGTCATCGCTACAAAATACAAAGGGTATACACAGTGTCCAAGTTGATGGTTTTTACCGGTAATGCAAACCCTGAACTCGCTCGCAGGGTGGTTCGCCGCCTAGGGCTACCTATCGGAAATGCAACCGTAGGTAAGTTTAGCGACGGAGAGATTACGGTCGAGATCAATGAAAATGTTCGTGGTAAAGACGTTTTTATTATCCAATCTACATGCGCACCTAGTAATGATAACTTGATGGAACTTATCGTCATGGCAGACGCTTTACGCCGCGCATCTGCCACTCGAGTTACCGCTGTTATACCTTACTTTGGCTATGCTCGTCAGGATCGTCGTGTACGTTCTGCTCGTGTGCCAATTACAGCAAAAGTGGTTGCTGATATGATTTCCGCAGTGGGTATCAATCGCGTACTAACGGTTGACCTTCATGCAGACCAAATCCAAGGATTCTTCGACATCCCTGTTGATAACGTCTACGCCACACCATTACTGCTTGATGATTTGCAACGCCAAGGCCATGAAAACATCACGGTTGTTTCCCCCGATGTGGGTGGTGTTGTTCGTGCACGTGCTTTTGCAAAATTACTAGATGATGCGGACTTAGCCATCATTGATAAGCGTCGCCCTCGTGCCAATGAAGCACAAATCATGCACTTGATAGGCGATGTAGCTGGCAAAACATGCGTTCTAGTGGACGACATGTGTGATACTGGTGGCACATTATGTGCTGCTGCAAAAGCACTAAAAGAACATGGTGCGGCAAAAGTACTTGCTTACTGTACTCACCCTGTACTGTCTGGCAAAGCGATTGAAAACATTAAAAATTCCGTGCTTGATGAGTTGGTCGTGACTGATACCATCCCATTGACACAAGAGGCGCTTAACTGCCCTCAAATACGCCAATTGTCGATGTCTGACATTATGGCGGAGGCTGTTCGTCGCGTATGCAACGAAGAGTCTATCAGTGCCATGTTTGGGGCCTAAGCCAAACACTAACGCTCGGAACGGGTCGCATTTCTGGGCACAAACTTTATTAATTATTAGGAAAATACCATGTCATTATCTATTAATGCCGTAGCACGTACTCAAGAAGGTAAAGGTGCGAGCCGCCGCCTTCGTAACGAAGGCCTAGTGCCAGCTGTTATTTATGGCGGTGAGACTGCTCCAGTATCTATCTCTTTCAAAGACAACGAGCTACTTAAAGCTGTTGGCACTCCTGGTTTCTTAACTGGCCTAGTTGAAGTAACTGTTGAAGGTAAAACTGAACAAGTTCTTGTTAAAGCACTACAACGCCACCCATCAAGCGGCGCAGTAATGCACATGGATCTTCAGCGCGCTCAAGCTGATAAAGTGATCACGACTCGTGTTCCTTTAACCTTCATCAACGCTGCACAAAGTGAAGGCGTTAGCAAGCAAGGTGGTCGTTTGACTGTAGAGTCTAAATTGGCTGAAGTTCGTTGCCTACCAGCAAACCTTCCAGAAGTATTAACAGTGGACGTGATCAAAGGCCAACTTGATCAAATCTTCCACCTATCTGATGTTATCCTTCCTGAAGGCGTAGAGCTTGTGTCCTTGCTTAAAGGCGAAGATCACGACCAACCTATCGCTCGTATCGGTAAGTCTAAACGTTAAGATCTCATTGAAGGCAGTATTGTGGCAGGTTTCAGATTATTAGTAGGCTTGGGAAATCCAGGCAGCGAATACGAGAACACTCGCCACAATGCAGGCGCTCAGTGGATTGAGGCATTGGCTCGTCAGAGCCAATGCCTTCTTCGTTCTGAAAAAAAGTTTTTTGGCCAATTTGGCAAAGTTTATATAGCTGGTGAAGAATGCTATCTCCTTATTCCCACCACCTATATGAATTTAAGCGGTAAAGCCGTTCAGGCCGTTTGCCAATTTTATAAAATCCCTCCTGAAGAAATCCTTGTTGTTCACGATGAGTTAGACATCCCCCCAGGTACCGTCAAATTAAAACAAGGCGGTGGGCATGGTGGTCACAACGGATTAAAAGACATTATTTCAAAGCTGGCGAACAATCGAGAATTTGGTCGCCTCAGAATAGGCATCGGACATCCTGGTCATGCAAGCCAAGTTGCCAATTACGTTCTGAAAAAAGCAGCTCCAGACGATTACACGAAAATAGAACAAACAATCGACGAATCATTACGCTATGTGGATGACATCGTTCGCGGCAATCTAAATGTCGTAATGAATCAGCTACACAGCTTCAAAGCATAATCAATTAATTATTAGGAATCTCACTATGGGTTTTAATTGCGGCATCGTTGGGCTACCTAACGTTGGTAAATCGACTCTATTTAATGCATTAACCAAAGCAGGTATTGGCGCAGAAAACTTTCCGTTCTGTACTATCGAGCCAAATGCTGGCGTTGTTGCTATGCCAGACCCTCGCTTAGACGCACTAGCTGAGATTGTAAAACCTGAGCGTGTTTTAGCGACTACAATGGAGTTTGTTGATATTGCAGGCCTTGTAGAAGGTGCTTCAAAAGGTGAAGGCCTTGGCAACAAGTTCCTAGCTAACATTCGCGAAACAGATGCCATTGCTCACGTAGTTCGCTGTTTTGAAGACGATAATGTTATTCATGTTTCAAACCACGTGAATCCAAAACTAGATATTGAGGTTATTAACCTTGAGTTGATCTTTGCTGATATCGAATCCATCGACAAACAACTACTCCGCACAGCAAAAAATGCCAAAAGCGGCAACAAAGAAGCTATTGCTCATAAAGCATTCTTAGAAAGCATTAAAGAACATCTAGAAAACGGCTTACCTGTACGCTCTATGGAAATGTCTGACGAACAGAAGAAAGAAGTTCGTTCATTGCACCTTTTGACAACTAAACCAACCATGTACATCGCTAACGTTGCTGAAGATGGTTTTGAAAATAATCCACATCTTGACCAAGTACGCGCAATAGCAGAAGCAGAAGGAGCAATGGTGGTTCCTATCTGCAATCAACTTGAAGCGGAAATTTCTGAGCTTGATCCAGAAGAGATGCAAGAGTTCCTTGACGAGATGGGCATGGAAGAACCAGGATTGGATCGAGTGATTCGTGCGGGCTATGAATTGCTAGGCCTTCAGACCTACTTCACAGCGGGTGTAAAGGAAGTACGTGCTTGGACAGTCAAACAAGGCGCAACAGGCCCACAGGCTGCTGGAGTGATCCACACAGACTTTGAAAAAGGTTTTATCCGTGCGGAAGTTATCAGTTATAACGATTTCATCCAATACAAGGGTGAAAGTGGCGCTAAAGAAGCAGGGAAATGGCGTCTTGAAGGAAAAGACTACATAGTAAAAGACGGCGATGTAATGCATTTCCGCTTTAATGTTTAACAGATAATGAAACATTTTTAGAAAAACACTTGACCCATTAACAGGTTATATGAATAATATCGCGCCACAGAGGCAGTAGATCAATTTGTAAAAACTGTTTTTGTGTCAGTCTGTTGGGGTATAGCCAAGCGGTAAGGCAACGGGTTTTGATCCCGT
>TARA_R110002033_G_scaffold131586_1_pt1 | contig 38285 bp, 34 predicted proteins | sample TARA_R110002033 | Tara Oceans TARA_R110002033 (sample SAMEA4397051) | marine metagenome | biome: Polar Biome; feature: [SRF] surface water layer (ENVO:00010504); material: water (ENVO:00002006), including particulate matter (ENVO:01000060) such as... | depth 5 m
TTGGATATTTTACATTTTAATTAAACTAACATGTACTATTCCAATCTTTACCATATCCTGTATAATCTTTAGATTTTGTTCTATATTCCATAGGTATAGTTTTTTCATTATAGAACTTAGGTCTTTTTTTAATATCATTTTTTGAGTTAACTTTATCTCCGTAGAGAGTTACCCATCCTGACAGAGCTCCTTTATATTTATAGATATAACAAATTTTATATAATTGTTTATCAATTATTTGGTCACATTGTTTTGTATCTATATAATCTTCTAGTGAAGCTGCATAAGTTAAGGTTGTTAGGAATAGTAGAATAGATAGTAACTGCTTTTTCATAACTCTCCTTTTTATTGGAAGATTATACATAATTTAAAAATAAATATGAATAATATATAGCTCTTTTAAAACTCAAGTTTTAAAAAAAGGTATAAAAAGAAAAAAATATATCGTAAATACTTCCCTAAGGAAGAAATGGAGTAAGATACATTAATAAGAATTAATTTTGAGTACAACTATAATTTATTATAAATATCTTTTTTGTATACTATATTTTATAGTTAAATTAACATGAATATTAAATTATTTAGAATTAAATAAAGAAATAAAAGTTTATATAGTTTATTTCTAATTTCATTATATATTGTTTCTTTTATTTCTAATTTTTCTGTTTCATAGATACTAAAATAATCACTCAATTTAACCTCCCTATAGTAGTTTTATAAAAGATTTTATTAAAAGTCATACTATGGTAGGTTGTATGAATAATAAGTTTACTAAAAATGGAATTGATGAATTTTATATAAAAATTGGTAAAAAAGTAAAAGCTAAAAGAGAAGAAAAGAATATAACTCAATTAGAATTATCTTTAGCAATGGGTTATAACTCAGTGAGCTTGGTTTCTGCTGCAGAACTATATACAAACTAAAAACATTTCAATTTGGGACATTTGTACAAAATATCCAATATATCAATTCATGAACTACTAAATATTGATTAAATATAAAGAGATACGACCCAATATTTAGGGGTTAGACTTGTTAGTTTTGCTCTAATTATTGTTTTTTTCTTATTATACTTTATTTATTAAGATTTATTATACTTTTTTAAATTCTTAAATTTTATAATATATCCTCAAATATCCTCAATAAAGGTATTTGCGTAACAGTTATACTTTTTTTGTAAAAAGAAAAAATCAATTATCAGATCCTTTTTGTGACAGAATTGATATTTTTGTGACAATGAGTGAGGTAAATTATGATGATAAATCAGATATAAGTTCTAGAAAAATGCACCAAATGGTTTTAAATGCTTTTAAAATCCAAATGCAAAGAGGACAAAATGATTTAAATGGAAAATTAAAAGATGAAGATATCAAAAAATATTGTGTTTTAGATAGTGAGGGTGAAAATATTTTAAATAAAGCTACTCAAAATTATTCATTATCTTTTAGAAGTATAAACAAAGTTTTAAAAGTAGCTAGGACAATTGCAGATTTGGAAGCTAGTGAAAATATAAAAAAAGAGCATATATTTGAAGCACTTAGTTTCAGAAAAAGATAAAATTATTGTATAATGCGAAAAATTAGATTTTACGAAGGAAAACTTCGTATTGATTACAAAGGGATAAAATGACAAAATGCGGATATGTATCAGTAGTAGGAAGACCAAATGCAGGTAAAAGTTCACTTTTAAATTGGTTAGTAGGTGAAAAGATTGCGATGGTTTCTCATAAAGCAAATGCCACAAGAAAAAGATCAAATATAATTGTGATGCATGAAGATGACCAAGTTATATTTGTGGATACTCCAGGAATTCATGAAACTGAAAAACTATTAAATAAATTTATGCTTGATGAAGCATTAAAAGCTATGGGTGATTGTGATTTAATTTTATTTTTAGCACCAGTTACAGATCAAGTTAAATATTATGAAGAATTTTTACTAAAAAATAAAAAAAATACAAAACACCTTTTACTTCTTACAAAAATAGATTTTGTATCAAATGAAGAAGTATTAGCTAAAATGAAAGAGTATGAAAAATATTCAGATAAATACGAATCAATCATCCCTGTCTCTATCAAAAAAGCTACAACCCATGCGGATATTTTAGATGTTGTTGTTAAATATCTTCCTGAACACCCTTATTTGTTTGATCCAGAGATTTTGACAACTGAGCATTTAAGAGATATCTTTAAAGAGTTTATACGAGAGTCAATTTTTGAAAATATTTCTGATGAAATACCTTATGAAACAGATGTTTTAATAAATAAAGTTGAAGAAAAAAAGAATGTAGATGTAATAAAAGCAACGATCATCGTACAAAAATCTACTCAAAAGGGTATGATTATTGGAAAAGGTGCAACTGCTATTAAAAGAATCGGAAAAGATGCTAGAGAAAAAATAGAAAAACTAACTGGTAAAAAATGTTTCCTTGAATTATTTGTTTCTATTAAAAAAGGCTGGACTAAAAATAGAGAAGGTCTTAAAGAATTGGGTTACGATATAGATTAATTTAAAAGTTCATATTAATTATTAAATAGTAATTATATGAACAAATTTTGATATTTTTAAGTTATTAAATAATATAATTTATTATGGAATACTTAAATGAAAAAAAAATCATAAATCTTGATTATATTTATATAAACCTGTTTAAAGTCTCTGAACAGATTTTAGATAAAAATCTTGATAAATTTATTCTTCATAATTTAAAAGAAAAAACTACTTTCCAAAAAAATCACAAAATTTTTTATACTTATTTGAAATACTCAAAAGAGTATTTTGCCTGTTCATATGAAAATAAAAATAGTGCAATACTTATAATAGACTTGATTAATGAGTATATTAAAACTAAAAAATTAGATCAAAAAAGAGTATTAGTTTATTATAGTGATTATTTATTATTGTTTGAGAAGAGTTCTTTATATTACTTTCAAAAAATAGAAAAAGAACTTTTAAATCAAGACATAGAAGTTTATATCAAAAAAAGGTTTTTGTTTGATTATGATGAAGTAATGTATATCAAAACTACAGATTTAGAAGTTTACAAAAACAAAAAAACAATCAGTACAGATTTATCTTATATTTATAATAATAGTGAATTAAAATTTTATTACTCATATTTATTTATACTACTTTTTTTATCTTCATCTTTTTTGCTTTTTGAGTATTATGATAAAAAATCTAATCAAAAAGAACTTCATACTATCCATAATAAAATTAAACAGAAAAATTTAATTCCCAAAAGGCAAAGCTTATATTTTAAAATAAGCACTTTATTTGCTACTTTAGAAAAACATAATCTAAAAATATCAAAGTTTGACTTTAGCAATAAAAGTTTATCCGTAACTCTTATTGCTAAAAATAGAGATGATTTTTATGCTTTTATTCAAACTTATAAAAATAGAAAAATAAATTCATTTTTTAAAACAAAGGGTGGTTATGAGATTAGTACATCGTTTGTTTTTTAATACTAAATATAAGGCTTTGTTTTATTTGCTTCCTTTGCTTTTCATGACTTATATTACTTATTCTTTTTATAGTTTTAATAAAATAAATGAATATAAAAGTACAAAAAAAATAAATATAGTAAAAAAAGAGAAGGTAATAAGTATATTCGATTTTATCTTTGATTTAGAAGAAGAGATAAAACATAAAAGAGTAAATATAAGGAATATAAAAATAATGCCTAAAAAAGTCTTTTTACAAATAGAAGATGACTTTTTAAAAAGTTTAAACATTGTTGATTATATAGAAAAATATAGTTCTAAAATAATCATAAAAAAGCTAAGCTTCAAAGCTATTAATGATAATAAAATAGATTTATATATAGAAATAGAATTAAATAAAAAAAATATTTTTTATAAAAATTTAATACCAAAAGAGATTAAAAATATAGTTTTATATCAAAATAATGCAATAAGTAGTAAAGAAGTACTTGTCAAAGATGATATAAAAGAAGATATTAAAATTGATGCCATTATTAATAATACTGTTTTAGTAAATGATAAGTGGTACAAAATAGGAGAAAAAATAAATGACGAAAAGGTGATTTCAATAAAAAGTGATTTTATTGAAGTAGAAAAAAATAATCACAAAACTAAAATATGGATATATCAAAATGAATATACTAGATAATTATAGATGTGATTATGAACTTATTAAAAACTATGAGATTAAAAGCTTAAGAGATAATCTAATTTTGCCGATTAAAAAAGATGAATATTTTATTACAGTAATAGTTTGTGAAGAGAGTTTAAATTTAGAGTTAGTTGAGAGTAACTTAGTAATAAAAGAGATAAAATCTAGTAAAAATGAGATTTTATTTTGTTTGGATGATTTTGAAAAAAAGCATCAGATTTATATTAATTATAAAAATTCAATACAACAAAACCAAGAAAAAGCTGTACAAGAGTTTTTTGATTTGTTATTGAATTTTTCCCTTGAAAAAAAGTGTAGTGATATTCATATTGAGACTTTAAGTGAGTGTTTAATTATAAGACTTAGAATAGATGGTATTTTAAAGACATTTTTTAGCTTTGAAATTAGTTTTTATTTAGTCCTTAGTTCATATATAAAACTTATATCAAATATGGATATCACTCAAAAGAGAAAACCCCAAAATGCCAGATTTGAAAAACAAGTTCTAAATAAAGAAAAAATTGATTTTCGAGTATCAACTATGCCCACTATTACAGGTGAATCAATTGTTTTAAGGATACTAGATAATGGTGTTAATAAAAAAGATTTAAATAATATTGGCTTTGATGATATGATATTAAAAAAAGTAAAAAAATCAATTCTTAAATCAAATGGATTGATACTAGTTACGGGTCCAACTGGAAGTGGAAAGACTACTACTTTATACTCTATATTAAATGAACTAAATGATAATTCTAAAAAAATAATTACAATAGAAGATCCAGTAGAATATCAAATAAAAGGCATACAACAAGTCGCAATAAATAATAAAATAGGACTAAGTTTCAATGATGTTTTAAAAAATATATTAAGACAAGACCCAGACATAATCATGATAGGCGAAATAAGAGATGAAGAGTCTTTAAGTATAGCCATTCAAGCTTCCCTAACAGGTCATTTAGTTTTTAGCACCTTACATACGAATGATTCTATTTCAACATTATCTAGGCTATTTGATTTAAATGCAAAGCCATATTTAGTGGCTTCCACACTAAGAGCTGTTATTGCTCAACGGTTAGTGCTAAAACTTTGCTCTTTTTGTGAAGATGGCTGTAGCAAGTGCAATTATACTGGTTTTGATGGAAGATTATCTTTGTTTGAGTTTTTAGAGTTTGATGAAAATATCTCTTCTCTTGTTTCAAATGATTTTGATAAAAACAAGATTATGCACTATGTTAAAAGTATTGGATTTAAATCATTATTTGATGATGCAAAAGAGAAGATTGAAAAAAATCTAACAACTAAAGATGAAGTAAATAAAGTATTGTTTTGAATAAATATAAAATTCATTATCAAGAAAACCAAAAAATCAAATCAAAAATCATAATAAGTGATAATTTAGAAAAAGAAAAATTACCTAAAAATATTGTAAAAATAAAAAAGATAAAAAAGCTCGAATTTAAAAATATCAAAATAGTTAATAAGGCAAGTGAAGAGCAGATAATTGAGCTTTTTATTCAACTTAGCATAATGCTAGATTCTAATATTTTATTAATAGATGCCATAAAAATTCTACAGAAAAGTATCAAAAATAGCTATTTATCAGATATTCTAAACTCCATGGAATCTGCTTTACAAAATGGAAGAGCTATTTATAATGCTTTAGAAAAATATGAAAAAGATTTGAATCCAATCATAATTTCTTTTTTCAAAATATTTGAAAAAAATGGAAATATAAAAGCCGTGATTGCTGCTTTATCCACACTTTTAAAAATAAGACTTAAAAATAAAAAAGATTTAAAAAACTCTCTAAGATATCCTATTATTGTCATGGTTACTTTTATTTTAGCTCTTAGTATGATTTTTATTTTTGTAGTACCAAAATTTGAAAATATATTTTTGCAGTATCATATGCAACTTCCTATTTCTACTATTTTGTTACTTAGCTTAAAGAATTTCTTTTTAAAGTACTCTTTATATCTTTTACTCTTTTTTATTTTCATTTATTTTGTTATAAAATATTTTATTAGTAAATCAGAGAAATTCTCTTATTATAAAGATGAAGTTATTATAAAATATCTCCCTATAGTAGGAAGTTTAAATAAAACATACGAACTATATAATTTTTTTGTAGCACTAAATATTTTATTGCAATCCAAATATGAATTTCACTTAAGTATGGGAAATGCATTAATTTTAATAAAAAATAAATACCTTTTGGCTAGAATATCGTCTATTAATGAACATCTTAAAAATGGCGAATCAATTTCATATGCATTTAGCTCAACAGAGTTATTTGATGAGTTGGTTATTAGTTTAATAAGAAGTGGTGAAGCTAGTAATTCTTTGGATATATGTGTAGAGAGATTACAAGTTTTGTATGAAAAAAAGTTTGATAAAAAGATTAAATCTTTAACTTCTCTTATCGAACCAATCTTTTTTATACTTATTTCATCACTAATATTATGGATTATGCTTGCAATTTTTACTCCCATATGGAATATGAGTGAGATGTTAAATATTTAAAGGTAATATATGAAAGATGAAAAAAAATTTGAAGATGCAATAAAAAGTGTACTTGAATATGTTGGGGAAGATGTAACTAGAGAAGGCTTAGAAAAAACTCCAAGTCGTGTGAGAAAAGCTTTTGACTTTATGTGTAGTGGATATAATCAAGACCCAAAAGAGATAATTAATTCAGCACTTTTTACAAGTTCAAATGATGAAATGGTTGTTATAAAAGATATAGAATTTTATTCTATGTGTGAACATCATATGTTGCCAATTATTGGAAAAGCACATGTGGCATATATTCCAAATGGAAAAGTAGTAGGACTTTCAAAGATTCCAAGAGTTGTTGATGTATTTGCAAGAAGATTACAAATTCAAGAACAAATGACAGAACAAATCTGTGATGCCCTACATGAAGCCCTAAATCCAAAAGGTGTGGCTGTTATGATAGATGCACGACATATGTGTATGGAAATGCGTGGAGTTGAAAAAATTTGCTCTACAACTGTAACTTCAGCGCTTAGAGGGCTATTTAAAAAAGAGAAAAAAACAAAAGATGAGTTCTTATCAATAGTAGCTCAATCTTTACATAAATAATACTTCGTGCTTAATTTAGAAAAAATCAAAAAAATCAAATTTTCATATTTTGACTCAAATGGATATATTTATCCATTTGAGATGATTGAAGATAGTTTAGAATTTAAAAACAATCAATTAAAATGTTATATGTATTGCAAAGTTACAAACTTAAGTGCAAATGGAGAGGTTTTTTTATATTTAGAAATTCAAGATAATGAACTGTTTTTTAGAACAAATTATTTTGCAAATAGCAGTGAATACACAAAATTAACTAAATGTAGTGGAAATAATCTGAATTATAAAGTTGATTTTGGAAAAGATTCCTTAGAGTTAAATTTGGAAGTTTTTTAGTTATCAAAGGGTAAGATTATCTTAAATTTTGCACCTTTTTGTTTTTGATTATTGTAGTTAAATTCTGTATTCTCAACTTTTATTTTTCCATTCATGTGTTTTGTAACAATTTCTTCACACATATATAATCCAATTCCAGTGCCAAAGGATTTCCCTTTTGTTGTAAAGTATGGCTCAAATACTTTTTCAATTATATTCTCATCGATTCCACCTGCATTGTCTATTATATCAAGTATTATTTCCTCATTTTTTATATTTGTTTTTATAAATATCAATCTATTTTTTATATTATTTTCTATAAAAGCATCTTTTGAATTATTAAAGAGGTTTATGAATATTTGCATTAGGGCATTGTTGTCATTTAATATTTTTATATTGTCTATCTCATTTATAAATTCAATATTCTCATTTTTAAATTTACTTCCAATAATTAAAAGTGACTTTTCAAATGTATCTTCAATATTAAAATATATTTTTTCTTCTGAAGGTTTAAAAAAACTTCTAAAGTCATCTATTGTTTTTGATAGATATTGAATCGTGTCATTAATAAGTTTCATAGACTCATTTATTTCTTTACTATCTAAGGTATTCATTTCATTTTTTAGACTAATAGTTGTAGAAATTGTTGAGACATTAGATAGTGGTTGTCTCCATTGGTGTGCAATGTTTTCTAAAACTTCTCCCATAGCAGCCATTTTAGACTGTTGCATCATCATTTTTTCTTTCTCTTTTACTTCTGTAATATCTACAGCATTTGCAATCACTGTTCTTTTTTTATTTTTTATTCCAAATGGAGCAGAATAAAAGTTCCAAACTATAATCTTCCCAGATTTTGTTTTGATATATAATATTCCATTATCAACGATAGTATCAATATCATAAAGCTTATCTATTGATTCCTTTACATTTGAGGCATTTTCTCCATAGGCTTTTTTTGTCCATTTATCAATAGTATCTATTTCTTCATATTTATACCCAGTTAGTTTTTCGAAGGTTTTATTTATTGTTAAAACTTTTCCATCTTCATTAAAAATTATTATTGGAGAAGCTAAATTATCAAGACTTTTTTTAAAATATTCTTTTAAATCTTCTTCTTTTTTAAATTCTTTTGAAATAATAAAGTACAAAAATAAAGAAGTAGCAGAAATAAATAACCAACCTTTAATAGTTTGAACAAAAGTTAAAAGTTCATTTTCTTGAGTGAAGAGTAAGATAGTTTTGTCTGAGAATAAAATCCAAAAGAAACTTAATATAAAATAAATTGCAGCTATATAAAATGCTGAAGAAACTTTCTTCATTAGGCTCCTTTATTGTTTAATTACATTATATCCTATGACTAGAGTAAAATTAGTTTTGCTAGCATCAAAAAACTAAAAAAACCAACAATATCAGTAACTGTTGTAAGTAAAACAGTACTTCCAACTGCTGGGTCAATATTATATTTTTTTAAAAAAAGTGGTATGGTTGCTCCAAAAAAACCAGCACTAAATAGATTGATTATCATAGAAAGAGCTATTACTAAACCTAATAGAGCTGTATTAAACCAAAAATAAGTGATTACACCAACAACCAGGGCAAAGAGTACACCATTGAGTAGTGATACTAATATTTCTTTCATAATCGCATCTTTTGAGTTTTCAAAATCTATCTCACCTAAAGCCATTCGTCTAACCATAACCGCTAAAGTTTGTGTTCCAGCGTTTCCCCCCATTGAAGCTACTATTGGCATAAGTACAGCTAGTGCAACAAAGGCTTGAATAGTTTGATCAAAAAATCCAATAACCATAGATGCTAAAATTGCAGTTCCTAAATTTATAAAAAGCCACATTGCTCTTTTTTTAGCTGTGAATATAAAACTATCATGTTCAAAATCATCATGAACCCCAGCTAATTGGTACATCTGTTCAGTTGCACTATCTTCAATAACATCTAAAATATCATCTGATGTAATTCTTCCTATTAGCATATTTTGATAACCAACTACGGCCACAACACTAAGGTCATATTTCTCAAATTGCTTTGCAACATCTTTTATAAGTTCGTCATCATTTACTTTATAAGGTTTAAACCTTTTAGCTCCATACTCTTCAATTAGTTCTTTGTAGGTTTTTTTATAATCAAAAATAATCAAATCTTCTAACAAAATAGAAGCCACTAAAATCTTATTATCATCTACTACATAAACTTGATGTATATTTTCAAGTTCTTTTTCTTCTTTTGCAATTCTAAGTTTTTCTATTGAGTTACTGATTGTTTCATTTAAGTTTGCACTGAAAAGCTCTGTTTGCATATATGCACCAGCTTCTCCTGCTTCATATCTTTTTAGCCAGTTGATTTCTTCTTGGTCATCAACTTCAAGACCATCAAAGATCTCTTTTGCTTTATCAACATTAAGTTCTTCAATTTCTTGTAAAATATCTGTTTGGTCATCAGATTCTAACTCATCAACAGCATCTGTAAGTTTTTCAATAGTTAGTTCGTGATAAGCATATTCTCTTAGTTTCTCAGGAAGTTCTAAAATTACATCCCCAAGTATATCTTCAGGTAAGTTTTTTAATACAAAGAGAAAGTCATCTGGATTTTTTTTTATTATTTTCTTTAAAGAATAAGCTATATCACTTGGATGTAGCTTATCTAACTTTTTTAAAAGTTCAGTTGGATTTTTTTCTATAGATTTTTCATTTATTTTCAAATTTACACTTTCAATAAGCTTTTATTTGGTATTTCTTTTAAATCCAGAACTTCTTGCGTTGGATTTTTACTTTTCTCATCAAGTTCTTTTGATAAGGCTTTTGTATATTTAAGAAACTTTTTCTTCGCAGTTCCTTTCAATTTTGTCTTTGTTACTCTTACTATTTTAGCTGGATTTATAGCTCTTCCATTTTTATATAAACCAAAGTGTAAATGTGGGCCAGTACTAACACCTGTAGTACCCACATAGCCAATTGTTTGACCTTGTCTAACTCTACTTCCTACTCTAAGTCCTGGTTTAAATCTACTTTGGTGTGCATAAAGAGTTTTATACCCATTTTTATGAACTATTTCAATAACATTTCCATATCCACCTTTTCTACCTCTGTAAACAATTCTTCCATCCGCTGCTGAATGAATTGCTCTTCCTCTTGGGGCTGCATAATCAATACCTAAGTGAGCTCTATATCTTTTTAATACTGGGTGCCATCTTTTTCTTGTAAAAGGACTTGAAATACGAGTATATGTTAAAGGTATCTTAAAAAAGTAACTTGTTAAGCTTTTACCGGCTTCATTATAATATTTACCATCATCTTCATTTTTAAATATAAAATATTCTTTATTTCTTATTTTTACAACTGCTGAGATAATATCTGGTGTTCCATGATATTGACCTAGTCTGATTCTTTGTCTATATTTTATTGTAATTGTGTCATCTTTTCTCATATATTTAAAGTTTACACTTCCACTATATGCTCGTATAAACTCATTTGCCAATTCACTATTTGATGTTTTATTTAATATGTCTTGATAAGGTGATAATGTAATTGGAATAGTTACAGTTTCAACAACTTCATCAAAAATAATTGGAAGAGTAGAGAATTTATAACTATCCCCATCTTTATAAATTTGTAGTTGTATCTCTTCTGATACTTCAATTAAAGCTTGTACAAGCTCACCTTTTTCGTTTTTTGTTTCATAGTAAGTGGCACCTGCTCTAATTTCTGAACATAACTCTTTATCTTCTCTTTCCAAATTGAAATAAAGTTTGTTATCTATATTGTTCTCTTGTAGAAATGTTAGAAAGGTATCACCCTTTGGCCAAGACAGTTTTTTTACTTCTAAACTAAATAGTGAGCTCACTATTAATAAAATGCATATTAAATACTTCAAATCGTTTCTCTTTTTATTATAAAATCAAGAGTATTATTATACAATTGCAACCTTAAATATAATTTTGGAGAAGTTTTTGAAGAAAATTGCGTTTTTAGTTTTAGTCTTATTTAATACATATCTTTTAGCTGATTTTGTATCGATATATAGAACAATGGGAATTGAAGAAGTACAAAAAGAGTTAGATAGACAACTTAAAAGTGAAGAATATTGGAGTAAATACTTAGAAAACATTGATGTTAGATATGGATATTATGAATCAAAAAAGTATGTTTTAGTAGCTGATAAACTATCAAAAAAGTTTGAACTTTTCAAAAGAGAAGATAAAAAGTTTTTAAAAATTCTTACGCAAACAATGATTAGTGGAGAAAAAGATGGTGACAAATTCCTAGAAGGGGATTTAAAAACTCCTATTGGAGCTTATAGATTAACTAGAAAATTAACCAAACTTGATCAGTTTTACGGTCCTTTGGCATTAGTAACAAACTATCCTAATACTTTTGATAAATCTTTAAATAAAGAAGGTCATGGAATTTGGATTCATGGTATGCCTTTTGAAGAAACTAGATCAGATTATACAAAAGGTTGTATTGCATTAGATAATGAAAGTTTAGTGACTTTAGATAAAAATATAAATTATGATGAATCAGTTTTATTGATTTCAGAAAAAGATATTGAACCAACAACTAAAAAAGAGATGAGTGAAGTGTTAGCTTTTATTTTCTCTTGGACTGATGCTTGGAGAGTTTCTGATGTAGAAAAATATTTAACTTATTATTCAAAAGATTTTAAAAGAGCAAATGGACAAGATTTTGATGCATTTAAAAAACACAAAGAGTATATCTTTTCAAGAAAAGAAGAAAAAATAATTAATTTCTCAAATATAAATATAATGCCTTATCCAAACTCTTTTAATAAAAAAATGTTCAAAATAGTTATGGATGAGCATTATAAAACAAAATCATATCTTTATGATGGAGTAAAAGAGCTTTATATACAACTAGATAATGGAAAAATTTCAATCCTTTCTGAGGGTTAAAACTTTTATTAAATCTTCTTTAGTTATAATCACGCATTAATAAAACAACTTAAGGTTAATAATGCAAAAAGAGATGACTATTGAAGAGATGGCACTTGCCCACTCTTTAACACTTGAAGAGTTAGAAAACGTAAGATCAATTTTAAAAAGAGAACCAAACCATGTGGAAATAGGTATTTTTTCTGCTATGTGGAGTGAACACTGTTCATATAAATCTAGTAAAAAATACTTAAATGGCTTTCCTACAACTGCTCCATGGGTTATACAAGGTCCAGGTGAAAATGCTGGAGTTATTGATATTGGTGATGGATATGCTGCTGTATTTAAAATGGAATCACATAATCATCCAAGCTTTATTGAACCTTATCAAGGTGCTGCTACTGGTGTTGGTGGTATTTTAAGAGATGTATTTACAATGGGTGCCAGACCAATTGCAAATATGAACTCTATTAGATTTGCTTCTATTGAGGGAGATTCTGAAACTGCTCAAAAACATAGATTTTTACTTCGAGGTGTAGTTGCTGGTATTGGTGGATATGGTAACTGTATGGGAGTTCCAACTATTGGTGGAGAGACTACTTTTGAAGAGTGTTATGCTGGAAATAACCTTGTAAATGCCTTTACTTTAGGTTTAGCAAAAGCTGATGAGATTTTCTATGGTAAAGCTGAAGGTTTAGGTAATCCTGTTATGTATGTGGGTTCTAAAACTGGACGAGATGGTCTTGGTGGAGCAGTTATGTCATCAGCTTCATTTACAGAAGACTCAGAATCAAAAAGACCAACTGTACAAGTTGGAGATCCATTTACTGAAAAACTACTTTTAGAAGCTTGTTTAGAGTTGTTTAAAACTGATTTAATCATCGGTATTCAAGATATGGGAGCTGCAGGGCTAACATCATCATCATTTGAGATGGCTGGACGAAGTGGTTCAGGTATGATTATGCATTTAGATAAAGTACCTGCTAGAGAAGAGGGAATGACTCCTTATGATTTCATGTTAAGTGAATCACAAGAGAGAATGCTTATTTGTGCTAAAAAAGGTTGCGAGCAAGCAATTATTGATATATTTGAAAAATGGGAATTAGATGTTGCTGTTATTGGTGAAGTAACAGATACTGGAAATATGGAACTATTCTGGCATGGTGAAAAATGTGCAGAAGTTCCTGTTCAACCAGTATCAGAAGAAGCTCCTATTTTAGATAGACCAGTTAAAGAGCCTGAATACTTAAAAGATATAAAAAATATAACTTTAGATAAAAATATTTCAAATCAAGAAGCTTTTGACGCTATGTTTAGTGATATGGAAGTTGTTGATAAATCTTGGGTTTATTCTCAATATGATTCTATGGTACAAACAAATACAATCGAAGGACCTGGAAGTTTAGATGGTTCTTCAATTAGAATCAAAGAGACAGGAAAAGCACTTGCTATGAGTGCTGATTGTAATACAAGACTTTGTTACATCAACCCAGAACTTGGAGCAGCTGCAGCTGTTATGGAATCTGGAAGAAATGTAGCTATGAGTGGAGCAAGACCAAAAGCAATCACAGATTGTCTAAACTTTGGTAATCCACAAAACCCAGAAGTAATGTGGCAGTTCAAAATGGCTTGTGAAGGTATAAAATCAGCTTGTAAAGCTTTAGTAACTCCTGTTATTGGTGGAAATGTATCTTTATACAATGAAACAAATGGAGTAGGGGTTTTCCCAACACCTTCAATTGCAATGGTTGGTGTAAATGAAGATGCAAATAAAGTTTTACCTTCAAGATTACAAGAAGATGGGAACACACTTTTCCTTTTAGGTGATACTAAAGGTGAATTTGGTGCTTCTTTATATATGAAAAAAATGTATGATAAAGTTGCAGGTGTTCATCCAGAAGTAGATTTTGTAAAAGAGTTAGCACTTTGGGATACAGTTATTGATGCAAATACAGCATCTCTTTTAGCAAGTGCTAAAGATGTAAATGTTGGTGGATTAGCAGTTGCAATTGCTAAAATGGCAGTAGTTGGAAACAAAGGTGTAAAAGTATCTGTTGAATTAAATGACTCAAAAGATATTTTTTGTGAATCTTTAAGTAGAGCAGTTGTAGAAGTAAAAGAAGAGAATATCGAAGCATTTGCAAAAATAGCAAATGAAAAAGGTATTTCTTGTACAAAAATTGGAACAGTTGGAGGAGATACAATCTCTATCAATGATGTTACAATCTCTTTAGAAAATGCAAAAGATATTTATTTTAATAAATTTAAAAAAGTAATCGAACAAGACTTATAATAAAAAAGGCTTTTTGCCTTTTTTATAAAACTACTAATCTAATACAATTAGGAACTCAATGGAAAATATAAGCATAATAACTATAATAGCAATTGCCTTTTTGGGTTCTTTTGGACATTGTGTTGGAATGTGTGGGGGAATAGTTCTAGCTTATTCAAGTACAAAGATAGATAACTCTTGGAGTAAGGTAAAACAATCCCTATCTCATATCTTATATGCCCTTGGAAGAGTTTCTACTTATACAATATTGGGTTTTATTTTTGGATATTTTGGAAGTGTTGTAACTTTTAATCATACTACTAATGGGATATTACTTTTAATTACGGGTTTTTTGATGATTTTAGTTGGATTATCTTTAAGTGGTAAATTAAAATTTCTAGTTAACATAGAGCACTCAGTTTCAAAATCAAAAATCTATCAACAAACTTTTCGCAAATTATTAGGCTCTAATACTTTTATTAGCTTTTATTTATTGGGCATGTTAAATGGACTTCTTCCTTGTGGTTTTGTTTATGTTTTTGCAATAACAGCTGCTAGTACAGGAAGCGCTTTTTGGGGTGCTTTTGTAATGTTTATCTTTGGCTTAAGTACAATTCCTGCAATGTTTTCATTAGGTTTTTTTGTGGGAATTTTTAAACAAATTGCCTTAAGAAATCTTTTTATTAGCATAGCTGCAATTTTAGTAATTATATTTGGTATTTACACAATGTATAATGGCTATGAGTTTTTAAGTAATCCTAATAAATCAATTATTAGCACTCACTCTTAGTTCAATTGAATCAGAAATATCAGTATTTATTACAGAAACTCTTTGCATAGCACTATCAACCATCATCTCTAAAACTTTGTCATAATTTATATCTTGAGTTAGTTTAAATGCTCTTGGAAAATAGTCACTTCTCTCATTCATTCCTGGTATTAAATTGATTTCAAGAAAAAAACATTCACCTTCTTTATTCGTTTTTATATCAATTCTTCCATAATCTCTTATGTCCAAATGTCTAAATGTATCTTGGGCTATTTTTTCAATTTTTCCCTTAAGAATAGAATCTTCTATAACTAAAAGTTTTTCATTATTTTCTCTTTTAACTCTTTCTGATAATATATTGTGTTTAGATTCTGAATTGCTGGCCAATATCTCAATAGCACTTACTAATAGTTCATTTTCATCTTTTTTTATAATAGCAACTGTAAATTCTCTTCCATCGAGGTATTTTTCTACTAAGATAGGTTCTTTAAATAAATTATATAAAGATAATATTTTGCTTTCATATTCTTTGAAATTATTAGCCAATGAAAAATCATCTATTCCATAACTATTTGCAGTATTTACAGGCTTTAAAAAAACTGGAAATTCTAAAGGAAAGTCTTTTTCTTTATATTCTTTTGGATTTGCTATAAAATAATCTGCTGTATTTATACCTTTTCTTCTTAAAAATGATTTTGCAAGGGCTTTATTTGAATCATATTTCAATACATCTTTTTCACATCCTGTATAGTTTATATTATGTTTTTTAAAATATTCACACAACAAAATATTTGATTTGTTTTTTAGTTCTAGGTATTTAACTGCTAAAATGACCAAGTCAGGTTTTCTTTTTAGTACTTTTTCTAAATCTTCTTCACTTTTACAGATATTCATTCTTGCATTATCATGTGATACTTTTAGCGTATTTAATATATTTGTACAAACAGCTAAAGTACCAAAGCCATTCTCTTTTAAGGTTTCATTTTCAGTAGTTATAATCTCTATCTTCACGCGTTTTTCCCTTTGTTTTTAATAATTTAAAACTTTTGCTTAGGGTAATATTGGTAGTAAATACCATTTTTATTGAATATTACAGCTAATAAATAGTTGTCTTTTTAAGTAGTAAGTTATGATAGTAGTTGTAAGTATAGCGTAAATATGATTATAAGACAATGCATATTGTAAGCTTTATTTAAAAGGTAAATACTCTATTCCTTCCATTTTCTTTTGCTTCATATAAAGCTTTATCTGCATTTTTAAATACCTCTTCAAAGGTTTGTTCTGAGTTTTTGAAACTGCTTATTCCAAAAGATGCAGTTATGTGTTTGACTGTTGGAAATTCAGCTTTTTCTATATCAATTCTGAGCTTCTCTGCAATATTTTCAGCAACTTGTAAATCTTTTGTTTTTAGTAATAAAACAAACTCTTCACCACCCCATCTTGCAAAAATGTCATTTTGTCTTATTTTTTTTGAAACAGTACTTGCTAACTCTTTTAAAATTTCATCTCCCACATCATGTCCATAAGTGTCATTTACTAATTTAAACTTATCGATATCCAATATAGCAAGACAATAATTATAATTTAGAACTTTGTCTTTTATTCTCTCTTGTAGACCTCTCCTATTATGAATACCTGTTAGGGCATCATTATATGCTTTTGTTCGTAAGTTATTATTTGAATTGGTAAGTTTTGTATTCTTTTCCCTGAGAATTACTAAAAGATGGTTAAAAAACTTGGCTACTATTCCTACTTCTGTATCTCTTTCTTCATGGATCTTTTTTTGAAGATTTCCTGTTTTCATTATATTTACAATACTTTCAATAGTATCAACCCAAGGAAGTTTTGCATTATGTTCACTTCTATTTAATCCCAAAACTTCATGTTTTTTACTAACTCTTAAAAGATTTATTCTATATAAAAAGTAAAATAAAATAAGACCTAAAGAAAATGCAAAAACAAAAGCAACGAATACTCCTAGTGTTTGTATATAAATAAAATGTACTCTAGTAAAACCTTCTGGAAGTTTTCCCAATAACCCAACAGCAATTGTTCCCCATGCTCCTACAAAACCATGGATACTAACAACACTTAGAGGATCATCTACTTTAAGTTTTTTTATTAAAAATTGATCACTATAGTGCATCACATAAGCAGATATAAAACCTACAAATGCAGATTGTGCTATAGTTAATTCATAACAACCAGCTGTAATTCCTACTAATCCTGCAATAATTCCAAAACTAAATAATTCAACATCAACTTTTTCCTTATTGTATAAAGTTATAGTCCATGCACCAAATCCACCAAAAACAGCTGATAAAAGAGTATTTAATAAAATAGAAGTTACAGAAAAATTAAATTTTAAAAGACTTCCTGCATTGAAACCAAACCAAGCAAAAAATAGAATAAATACACCAAAAACTATAAAGTTATGGTTACTAGGCGCAAAATATTTTATCTTGCCATTTTTTTTAAATTTACCAAGTCTTGGACCTAAAATAATTGTTCCTGCTAATCCAATCCAAGCTCCAAGTGAGTGCACAACAGTTGAGCCTGCAAAATCAATAAAGCCAAGTTCATGTAGCCAACCATTGTCATTCCATGCCCAATGCCCAAATACAGGATAAATAATAGCAGATACTGTAATTGAAACAACAATGTAACTAGTAAATTTGATTCTCTCCGCCACTGCTCCTGAGATGATAGTTATAGCAGTAGCTGCAAACATAGCTTGGAAGAAAAAAATTCCATTTTCTTCTAAATCAAGTCCATCTATTAAGAATTTATCTTGACCGATAAGACCTAAACTATCAGTTCCAAACATTATGCCAAATCCAATAATCCAAAAAAAGATGATACTAAAAACAGTATCAATAAGATTCTTCATAGCTACATTAATAGTATTTTTAGTCCTTACAGTTCCTGTTTCTACAAGTGCAAATCCAAGTTGCATCATAAATACTAAAAACCCACAAAGTAAAATCCATAATAAGTCCATATTGTTCATAAGTAGCTTCCTAATGTAACACATATATGGAAAAATAGTATCAAAAAATGCAGATTATAAAATGTAAAATATGTATATAAAATATACAGTTTTTCCAAAAGCAACTCCTAATTACTTTTTTTGTATAATCACGAAAAATTATAAACGACAGAGGAATTAATTTGAGAGCATTAATCAGTGTTAGTGACAAAAGTGGTGTTGAGAATTTTGCGAAAGAGTTAGTAAAATTAGGTTACGAGATAATTAGTACAGGTGGTACTTATAAAGCTTTACAAAATGCAGGAATATCTGTAATAGAAGCAAACGAAGTTACAAAATTCCCAGAGTGTTTTGAAGGAAGAGTGAAAACTTTAAACCCATATATTCATGGTGGTATTTTACACAGAAGAGACAAACAATCTCACCTTGACCAAGCAAAAGAGTTAGGTGTTGAAGGTATTGATTTAGTATGTGTAAACCTGTATCCATTTAAAGCAACAATTGAAAAAACAGATGATTTTGAAGAGATTATTGAAAACATTGATATCGGTGGTCCAGCGATGGTTAGAAGTGCTGCTAAAAACCATGATAGCGTTATCATTGTAACTGATGTTGTTGATTATGACTTAGTATTAAACAATCTTAAAAATGACACAAATACTCAAGAGTTTAGAAGAGATATGATGATAAAAGCATATGAGCATACAGCTGCTTATGATGCAATGATTGCAAACTATATGAACAAAAGATTTAACAATGGAATGGGTGCAAAACAATTCATCGTAGGTGAAAAAGTATTTGATACAAGATACGGAGAAAATCCACACCAAAAAGGTGCATTATACGAGTTTGATAAACATCTATCAAATAAATTTATCACACTAAAAGGTGAAGCATCTTTTAACAATATGGGAGATATAAGTGGAGCTGCAAAAATAGCATCAGCATTTGGAACTGACAATGCAGTATGTATAGTAAAACACGGAAACCCATGTGGATTTGCTATCAAAGATACTCTTTTAGAATCTTATACAGAAGCACTAAAATGTGACCCAATCTCAGCATTTGGTGGAGTGGTTGCTGTAAATGGTATAGTTGATTTAGACTTAGCAGTTAAGATGAATGAAATCTTCCTAGAAGTAGTATTTGCAGCAGACTTCACACCTGAAGCTGAACAAGAATTAAACAAGAAAAAAAGAATCAAATTATTCAAACAAGGAACATCTAAACTTGAAATGTCAAACGACGCTTTCAACTTCAAAATAGTTGATGGTGGATTTGTTTATCAAGATGCTGATAAAGTAGAAGATGATGAGGTAAGAAACTCAGAACTAAAATCAAAAAGAGAAGCAAGCGAACAAGAAGTAAAAGATATGGAAATCGCATACAAAGTTGCATCTTTAACAAAATCAAACTGTGTAGTTTACGTGAAAAACTCAGCTATGGTAGCTGTTGGTATGGGTATGACTTCAAGAGTTGACGCAGCAAAAGCAGCACTTAGAAAAGCAGAGGATTTAGGTATCGATGTAAGTGGTTCAGTATTAGCTAGTGAAGCTTTCTTCCCATTTAGAGATTCAATTGATTCAGCACAAGAAGCTGGTGTAAAATGTGTGATTGAGCCAGGTGGTTCTATTAGAGATGATGAGATTATTGCGGCGGCGGATGAGTTTGGAATGGCGTTGTATTTTTCAGGTAAGAGACATTTTCTACACTAAAAAGATTGAAAGAGTGATTTTATAAGCACTCTTTCTTCATAACTCTGTGTTAGAAAGTTTAGCTCTCTACTCACATACTTTAGTATGCTCCTACGAGAACTAAACTTTCTGCCTTGATTTCTTTTGAAATCTCACTTTTATAATCAATCTTTCGTAATGGTACTATTGATTTTTTAAGAAATTTTAAACTTTATGCTAATTTTGTAATAAATTTGATAAAATTAATTGAATATAAAATAAACATTAGGTGCACTTTATTATATTGAGATTAAATAGGATTAATTAAATTGGATTATAAACGTACAAAATTAGGGCTTTGTTTTTTTGATACCCCAGAAAACTATAAAATGGATGATATAAGGTTTAATAAGCCACAAATACATAGATACTTTGAAGATGGAAAATTGATAAATTCAATAATAATAAAAGAAATAGATCAAGTTAAAATAAATAAAAAGGAAATGACCTATTTCACTCCTAATAACGTGGCAATTTTACTTTCTATTAGTTCTAAATCATATAAAGAGGCTAAAGCACTATTTAATGATTATTTCAAGGATGATAACAAAATATTTGAAGATGATGTTCCAATACGTTCTACTAAATTTATTGATTATATAGAGTCAATACAAACTTCTATTGTTTTTTCATATACTGCATTAGAAACATTCATAAATTTAAGTATTCCAGAAGATTATATTTTTGAGAATAAAAATAATAGGGGTATAATTGAGAATTATAATAAAGAAGCTATTGAACGTTGGTTAGACTTAAAAAATAAATTAAATATACTAAGAGAAGTTTATAAAACAAATAAATTAGAAAATCAAAAGTGGTGGAGTTATTTTATTTTGTTAGAACAATATAGAAATTCAATAATACACCAAAAGTCAATTAAAAGTACAGGATTTTATAAAGAGTATTTTAAAAATAATATTTTTGAAGTTTGCACTATTACTGAAAAAATTTTAAAATTCTTTTATGAAGCACATGAATCAAATAACCAAACAAATTCAATTTGGCCTTGGCTTATTAATGAAAGTAATAGTTTTCCAGTTGAAAATCATTTTGATTCAAATAATCTTAAAGTAGTAGGAAATAAATATGAAGGTATTAAGAGGTAATATTCCGGAATATGCAATTAGGTGATAATAATATTTAATAAATATTAAAATAAAAATCTGGGGATAGGATGCTAATTAATAATATATTTCAATGTTTTCCATAAACACCTAAAGGTATTCGCTTCTCTTACTATGTGTGGACAAAGTAAGCCTTGTGCTTGCACTCTCTTTGAGAAAACCACCAACGGCTACAAAGCCCTTCGGATTCCTTCAGTTATTATGTTTAATTTGTTTATACTTGTAACTTTTATCTAGTAAATTTACAAATGATAGTTTGAACTATAAGAATTTCTTTCTGCCTTTGATGAAGCTGGAAGTTATATGTTTATTTTCGGTAAAGCCCGAAACTGTTTGAACGTTAAGAAGAGTGCTAAATGCACTCTTTAGTGAGTTTTGCAGGGCAGAAAATAAATATATAACTGGAAGGAAGCTTTGCCTTCATCAATTCGGCAGTCTTTTTTGCTTACTTTTTCGAGACCAAAAAGTAAGAAAGCGAAGAGGTTTACCTCTTCAAGAGAACAAAATATATAATAAAGAAAAGCTCTAAGTTATAACTTTTCCTAGAAAGAATAAATATACTGAATAAATTATTTAAAGAGAAGATATACACTATTTTGTTAGAATAATATATGTTTTAACTACAGAAATTTTAAATAAAATACTCAAATAAAATCTTGACATAGGACACAAATGAATTTATTTTTTAAAATAGTTTTTTTCATAATTGTATACTTTATTATAACTATATTATTAAGTGGCGATTATGGTGATGATTCAAAAGCCATTCTCTCTTTATTTTTTATAAGCTGTCTTATATCGTTTTTTGTAAGAATTTTTTTAAAAAATAACAAACACTCTACCAAAATTGCTTTTTTCTTAATAGTTTTAGTAAATATACTATTTTTAATGAATACAACAGGTTGGAATGAAGGAACAATGTCTGGAACTAGTTATATTATTCCTTATTTTCAATACATAAGCGATTGGTTGTATGGGATTTTACTTATTTCTGCTTTTATGGCTTTTACTCCAATACTATTATATTTTATTCTTATATATTCAATTGTTGTATTTTTTTGCAGAATAAAGGATCAAAATTCAAAAGAAATAATTTCTAAAAATTAAAATACATTTGCCTTTTAAATCTGAAAAATTTTACTTTTTTTTGCTATACTTTTTTCTTATATTAATTTTAAAAATTAAAAATAATTTAAGAACATATTCTTAAATACAAAAGGGGTTTTATGTTAGTAGTTATTTTATTACTTGCTGTTATTTTTATTGTTCTTGCTACAAGCAAGTGGAAATTACATCCATTTATTGCTTTGTTAATTGCAGCGTATGGTATCGCAATTAGTGTTGGTATGGGATACAACGATATTGCAAGTACTATGACCAAAGGCTTTGGTGGAATTTTAGCTTATATTGGTATTGTGATTGTTCTTGGAACTATTATTGGAGTAATACTTGAAAAAAGTGGTGCTGCTATTAAAATGGCAAATGTTATTTTAAAAATTGTTGGAAAGAAAAGACCTGTATTAGCCATGTCAGTAATTGGATATATTGTTTCTATTCCTGTTTTTTGTGATAGTGGATTTGTAATCTTAAATGCCTTAAAACGCTCTATGGTTAAGCAATTAAAAGTTTCAGGTGTTGCTATGAGTGTCGCTTTGGCAACTGGACTTTTTGCAACTCATACTTTAGTTCCTCCAACACCTGGTCCTATTGCAGCAGCAGGTAATTTGATGGTTGATAATTTAGGACTTGTGATTATCTTTGGTATCTTTATTTCTATTATAACGATGCTTGCAGGTTATTTTTGGGCTTTGCGTTCTGGAAAAATCTATAAAAGTGGAGAAGATACTCTTGTTGACCTAGAAAAAGATTGTGAAGTTATTGAAAAATATGGAGAATTACCAAGTGCTTTTAAATCTTTTGCACCTATTTTTATTCCAATTCTTTTAATGGCAGTAGCTAGTATAATAAAACTTGTTTTTAAAGATATGAATGAAACTTCTATTTATAAATTATTTATATTTTTAGGGAATCCTACAAATGCTTTATTTATTGGTTTACTATTTGCTACGATGCTTTTACCAAAATTTGATGAAGAGAGATTGTCAGGTTGGATAGGTGAAGGGATTAAAAATGCAGGTGAGATTTTAATTATCACAGGTGCAGGTGGAGCTTTAGGGGCTGTGTTAAAAGCAAGTGGAATAGGGTCATATTTAGGTGATGTTCTTCAAACTCTAAGTTTAGGTATTCTTGTTCCTTTTATTATTGCAGCCGCTTTAAAATCAGCTCAAGGTTCATCAACAACTGCATTAGTTGTAACTTCTACTATAATTTATCCTTTACTCGCAAATCTAGGTTTAGATAGTGAACTTGGAAAAGTATTAACAGTAATGGCAATTGGGGCAGGAGCAATGACTGTAAGTCATGCAAATGATAGTTTCTTTTGGGTTGTCTCAAGATTTAGTCAAATGGATGTAGCAACTGCATATAAAGCATATACTACTGCTACTTTGCTTCAAGGTCTTGTAACTATTGCTATTGTTTATGTATTAGCTGGAATTTTACTTTAATTTATAACTTCTCTAAAATATAGGTACTTTTAAGTACCTATATCAAGTACTCTCATAAACACCTAAATCTTCTTGTTTTTGCTTACTTTTCGTCAATACATACGGGAACGAAGTGACTAAATACTGAAAGGTAAAAGTAAGAGAATCGGAGAACTTGTTCTTCAAGAGAGTAGAGTAAAAATAAAATATAAATCTGTGAACAAGATACTAATCAATATTGTGTATCAATAAGGGTATTTATAGTCTATAGTTGCTAAACTTATCGATATTTATAATAGGAGATATGAATTAATGGAATTGGATTTTAAGTGGTCGCGATTGGAGTCTTTGAGTACTTTGGAATTATTTAATATAATTAAAGCGCGTGAATCAGTATTTGTTGTAGAGCAACAATGTCCTTACCAAGAAACTGATGATATGGATCTTCATTCATGGCATCTTTCTGTTTTTTTAAATGGTGAATTAGCTGCTTATGTTCGAGTTGTTGATCCTGGGGTTAAATATGAACAACCCTCTATTGGTCGTGTTATGACTTTAGAAAAATTTAGAAATTTGAAAATTGGAAGGGCATTAATGAATGAAGCAGTTCGCTTCACAGAAGAACAATTTCCACAAATGGGTATTAAAATTGGCGCTCAAGTTTACTTGAAAAACTTTTATGAATCACTGGGATTTGAAGTTATAACTGAACCATATGATGAAGACGGTATTTCTCATATAGATATGATTAGACCATCAGCAAAAATATAATGAAAGTTTTAATAAACCAACAGCCTTAAAAGCTATTGGCTTAAATTTTTTAATCTATAGGTATAACAGGATTTAGTCCTGCAGTAATATGTAAAAAGTGTCTGTGTTTTTCAAATTGATCAATAATATCACTTGCAACTACATCCATTTCATATCCATAAATATCATAGGCTTTATTCCCATCTTGTAAGTAAACTTCTGCTCTAGCGTATTTCTTTTGTTCATGATTTGGATTAAGTATTTCAGGAAATGCATATGTTGGTGTATCATATCTACTAAATCTTACTTCATAAGTAAAGTCTAGATCACCATTGTGTTCTACCGTTAAAATAGAAACACTTTTCTCTTTATTATTGGTAACTTCTACATTCCAACCATGTCTTTCAAGCTCTTCTTCTACATTCTTCATGGCAGTAATTACATCTTCATTGATGTATCTTCGTGTTTCATCTGGCGTTGGAAATTCAATAAGTCTTGAAAGTCTATTTTGCCAAGTTCCAGATACCTCTCCATGTCGTCCTGCATTCATATGATGTTGAAGTGAGTCATATCGAATAGATTCTAAATGTAAGGCTTTATAAAGTCCCCAACATGCAATAAGCATAATAATAGCAAAAGGTAAAGCAATAACAATAGAAGCTGCTTGTAAAGCTCCTAATCCACCAGCTATTAGTAGTGCTGCTGCAACAACACCTTCAAGTACTGCCCAAAATATTCTTTGCCATACAGGATTATTTTCTCTTCCTCCACTTGAAATAGTATCAACTACCAATGAACCTGAATCTGAAGAAGTTACAAAGAAAGTAATAACTAAGATAATAGCAAGGATTGAAATAACACTAGAAAAAGGGAAGTGCTCTAAAAATTTAAATAAGGCAGTTGCAACATCTGCTGATACAGCTGAACTTAGACTAGTAAATCCTTCTTTCATAATTGAATGCAGTGCACTATTACCAAAAACTGTCATCCAAACTAAAGTAAATCCAACAGGAACAAATAAAACACCAAGAACAAACTCTCTTATAGTTCTACCTCTTGAAACTCGTGCAATAAACATCCCAACAAAAGGTGCCCATGCAATCCACCAAGCCCAATAAAAGAATGTCCAAGATCCCATCCATTTTGTATCTAGATAAATGTATTGGTTGAAAGTCATTTGTACAATATGCGATAAATAATTTCCTATATTTTGAACTAATGCTCCAAGTAAAAAGAAGCTTGGACCTGCTAAAAATACAAATAAAACAAGTGCTAATGCAAGATAAAGATTTAATTCCGATAATCGTTTAATCCCTCCATCAAGTCCTAAAACAACAGAAACTGTTGCCATAGTTGTAATAATAGCAATTAATATAATTTGTGTTGTAAGTCCCACAGGAATATCGAAAATATAATTAAGTCCAGCATTGACTTGTAATACTCCTAGTCCTAATGAGGTAGCAACACCAAAAACAGTTCCAAGTATTGCTATTGTATCAACTGTATGTCCTATCTTTCCATAAATTTTCTCTCCTATCATTGGATAAAGAGCTGATCTAATAGAAAGAGGTAATCCATGTCTAAAAGAAAAATACGCTAGTACTAAACCAACAACAGCATATATTGCCCAAGCATGTAATCCCCAGTGAAAGAAAGTGATTCTCATAGCTTGTTTAGCAGCTTCGATTGTCTCTTTATCACCAACAGGAGGTGCTCCATAGTGCATAACAGGTTCTGCTACACCCCAAAACATCAGTCCAATTCCCATACCTGCACTAAAAAGCATAGCAAACCATGAAATATGACTATAAGCAGGTTTTGATTGGTCAGGTCCTAATTTAAATCTTCCAAAAGGAGATATTGCAAGAAAGATTACAAATATAGCAAAAATTCCAACACTAAGCATATAAAGCCAACCAAATTTATCTGCTATGAAATGTTTCACCCCATTAAATGTTTCACCTGCTACTTGAGGCATTGTCATTGCAAATATCACAAGTATTGCAATAATAGCAACCGAGGGATAAAATACTGGTTTTAAAATAGTTGAGTTTTTTTCATTTTTCATTATTCTCCTTTACAAAAAAACGCATTATACCTTATCTATTTATGATATCGCTAAAATGGGGAAATTTACACAGATGAGTAATTTGTATATCTATTTTATCAATTCCTTTTTCCACCCCTTTGAGACCAAACATACTGAGTATCATTTTTCACTTTTGAGTAAAATAATTCTCCTGAATTTCTCCATGGGTCAAGAACTATTCCATCACTAAAGTTACAATCTTTGCAGGTAACTACCAAAGTGGTGTGTTCTCTCCAATAGTCACCAATATTTGCTCCACCTATATAATAATTAAAGCTTTTTAAATCTAAACTTTTTGCATGTTTTATCATATCATATGCAAATTGCCAGCATAGGCCTTTATCTTTTATTCCAATATTTACTAAAAAGTTTTGAAATAAAGGAGGGCTTACTAAATCGTATGATTCTTTTAAAAATTGGGATTGTTTAAACATTTCAAAGGAGAGAATTTTGGCTTCTTTTTTATTGACTTTATTATTTAAAGAGGATAATAAAACAGATAAGTTATCCTTAGTTAGTTTTTTTTCAACTTGAATATTAGATGCGCTACAGCCTATAAATAGGATGGCTAATAGTATAGTAATTATATATTTCATGAAAAAAGTATAGCTTATTTGGTTATATTTTTTCATAAAAGTACAAGGCATGTTTGAACTTTTTACATTCCAGGTATTCTAGGTATTTTCCCAAGTTTTGTATTACGACAATAAACTCCCCAACCTTTTTTAAGCCAGTGACCAAATATAGGCATGGGGATCATGAATGCTTTTTTTTCGTCCCTATAAACAAAGGCTGCTCCATTACCCGTATCCATTACACAAAGTATATTTAAGTGTTCATGGTAACCTTTGAAGTTAGTTTTATCATTTTCTCTTTGGTTTATATTAAAAGCAGCATTTTTTGCCATGACTTCTGCTACATGACCTTGTTTTGCTCTCCAATCATAACCTTCTAAAGAAGCTACATCACCAATGGCATAAATATTACTCATAGTTCCATTATCATTTAAAACACAAGAGTAATCATCTGTTTTTATAAAGCCAGCCTCATTTATTGGAAGGTCAGATTTTTTAATAATATCATGACCATCTCCTGCTGGGATGAACATTATTAAATCAGCTTCAAGTTTACTTTCATCTTCAAAAACCACAGCATCTTTTTCAAAATGGGTAATTTTTTTCCCAAAGTGTTGTTTGATTTTTAGTTTGTCAAACATAGTAGCCATCATCTTAAGTGCATTTGGTCCCATTCTTTTTCCAGGTTCTGCCATGGGTGCAAAGAAAGTTAGTTCAAATTTATCTCTTATTCCTTTTTTCTTAAGCATATTGTGCACATTAAAAAGTAATTCAAACCCAGGACCTCCTCTCACAGCAGAACTATCTTTTGGATTGCCTCCAAAGCCCATTGCTATTTTACCAAATCCTTTTTCTATGAGTTTATCTAAGGAATCTCTAATAGCTAGTGATTGTTCTGGCACTCCACAGATAGAAAGAGTATTTTCTACACCTTTTGGTTTCATTTTTGAAGCACCAAGGGCAATAATTAAATAATCATAATCATTGATAACTTTACCACTTTGTAGAGTAACACTATTATTTTCTTTAGATATATTATTTACACCATCAATTATTAGTTTAAACCCATGTGCTTTTTGTAGTTCATTTAAATCTATGCAAGTATCTTTAAATTGAATTTCATGGGTTGGAATCCAAATAGAAGTTGGATATATATAAAAGTAATCTCTGCCACTTACTAAAGTCACATCATAATTCATTTTTTTAAGGTGAGCTGCTGTATCTATCCCAGCAAAACCACCTCCTAGTATAAGTATTTTTTTCATTTTTTAATTCCATTATAAGTATAATTTATATTACTATGATACTAATTAAAATAAAATAAAATAAATAAATGTCTAATTTATATAATTATAAATTATATTTATCTTCTAAAAGAAGTATTTTTACTAATAAATTTTTTATTGATATTTAATATAACTATAAAGCAATAAAGAAGATCTCTGAGAATTTTAATATTCTTAAAGCCAAAAGTATTACTATGACTGTGATTAAAAGGGCTTAGGAGAGTTTAAAATTATGAAAAAGTGATAAATTTTACTTTATAAATAAATTCTAAAATTACGATAGAGAGTTAATAAGAAATAAAAATAAAAGGATTATAATGAGCATATGTCAACAATTATTAAAAAGGATTTTTTATGAATGATAGTATTGCAATGTATTTCGCAAAACTTTTAGGAAAAGTTGGTATTAAAAGAATATGGGGAATCACAGGTGATTCTTTAAATGGTTTAAGTGATAGTTTAAAAAAATTAGGAGAGATTGAGTGGATAGGAACAAGGCACGAAGAAACAGCAGCCTTTGCAGCAGGAGCTGATGCAAAAGTTAGTGGTAAGATTGCAGTTTGTGCTGGTTCTTCTGGTCCTGGAAATCTACACCTTATAAATGGTCTTTTTGATTGTCAAAGAAAAGGCGTCCCAGTTTTAGCAATCGCTTCACATATTCCATCAAGTGAGATAGGAAGTGGTTATTTTCAAGAAACACACCCACAAGAGTTATTTAAAGAGTGTAGTGTTTTTTGTGAATTAGTTACAAATCCAGAACAAATGCCACATATCTTAGAAACTGCAATTAGACAAGCTATTTTGAAAAAAGGTGTAAGTGTAATTGTTATTCCAGGTGATACAATGCTAGCCCCTATGCCAGAGACTTCAAAGCTATTATGGAATGAACCAAATTTACCAAAAGTATTACCAGATGAGGGTGATATAATTGAACTTGCAAAAATTTTAAATGAAAATGAAAAAGTAACTTTTATGTGTGGAGCAGGGTGTATTGATTCCCATGATGAAGTAGTTAAATTAGCTCATCTTTTAAATGCACCAGTCGTTCATGCTCTTGGAGGAAAAGAGTACATAGAAGGCAATAACCCAAATAGCGTTGGAATGACAGGACTTATAGGATACGAATCAGGTTATTATGCTATGGAAAATTCTGATGTGTTACTTATTTTAGGTTCGGCATTTCCATATAAAGCTTTTTATCCCGAAGATGCAAAAATAGTTCAAATCGATATAAAACCTGAAGCCCTAGGAAGACATACCCAAATTGACTTAGGCATGGTGGGTGATATCAAATCAAGTTTGGAGATGCTAATACCAAGAATTAATAAAAAAGATAATAATTCATTTTTAAAAAGTGCATTAAAACACTATAAAACTACAGTTGAAAATTTTGATAAATTAGCAAGTGGAAATAGTAAAGTTGGATTGGTTCATCCTCAATACTTAACAAAACTTATTGATAAATATGCAAGTGATGATGCAATATTTACTTGTGATGTAGGGACTCCTACTGTTTGGGCTGCAAGATATTTACATATGAATGGAAAGAGAAAACTTATAGGCTCTTTTAATCATGGCTCAATGGCTAGTGCTCTTCCTCAAGCAATTGGTGCAAAAGTAAGTTGTCCTAATAAAGAAGTTATTGCTTTATGTGGTGATGGTGGTTTTGCTATGCTTATGGGAGATTTTTTAACACTTCTTCAGCATAAAATAAAAGCAAAAATTGTTATTTATAATAACAGTTCATTGGGATTTGTAGCCATTGAAATGAAAGCTGGTGGATACTTATATGATAATACAGAATTAGAAAATCCTGATTTTTCAGCGATTGCAAAAGCAGTTGGGGTAAAAGGTTTTAGAGTTGAAGAACCAGATGAATTAGAAAGTACTGTAAAAGAGTTTTTAGAATATGATGGAGCAGCACTATTAGATGTGACAACTGCAAAACAAGAGTTAACAATGCCTCCCAAAATAAGTTTTGAAAATGCTAAAGGATTTGGAATATACATGGTAAGAGCTATTATAAATGGTAAAGGTGATGAACTAATTGAAGTAGCAAAAGACAATATTCTAAGATAAATTTCTCTTTTTTATATTAAAACTTTCAAAATTATAGTGTAAAATGTTATCAAATTATTAAGTCTACATTTTACACTTTATTACTTTCTAATCTTATATCTACTATTATCACGAAAAATAAACAAAAGAGGTGAAATGCAAGCAACAAAATCAGTTTTTATAGCTATATCTTCGTTATTCTTTTCAATTGGGTTTTTAGCCATTGGATATGGGATGATTATGACTTTTATAGGTCTTTTTCTTAAGGAACACGGAACCTCGGATATGGTTATTGGTTTAATTAATGCTGCATTTTTTCTTGGTGCCATGGCATCTTCTATTTTTAGTCAAAAAATCATTACTAATATTGGGCACATAAGAAGTTTTGTGACTTTTGCATCTATTATGGTTATTACATTTTTACTTCATTCTATGTTTTTAAATGAGTTTTTTTGGGCTCTTCTTCGACTTATCTGTGGATTTGCATATTATGGTTTATTGATTATCTTAGAAAGTTGGTTAAATGAAAAAAGTTCTAATGAACAAAGAGGACAAATACTAGCAATATATACAACTGTTTTTTATCTTTCAAATGCTATTGGTCAATTGTTGTTAAACATTGATGAAGACTTAGACCACATAATCTTTTCAATAGGTGCAGTTTTGGTACTTTTTTCTGTTGTTTTTATAGCAATGACGAAGATTAAAGAGCCTATTCTTAAACCATTTGAAAGATATAGTTTCCCAAAACTTTATAATGTAGTTCCTTTAGCCTTAACTGGAAGTTTTATAAGTGGTTTTTTAGTTGGTGGATTTTTTACAATGATTCCTTTATATATCATCAAAATTTTTGACTCTAAAGAAGTATTATCTTTTTTTATGGCATTTACTATTTTAGGAGGATTGATTTCCCAATGGCCAATAGGAAGACTTTCAGATATTTATGGTAGACGAAAACTTATTGCAATAACTGGTTTTTTTACAACTATTGTTTCAATATTATTTATTGTATTGCCTTCAAATAATATAATGATATACTTTTTAGGGGTTTTATTAGGAGCTAGTATTTTTTGTATTTATCCTTTAAGTTTATCTCGTGCTAATGATGTTATTGATGAAAATAAGGATATTGTAGAGATTTGTAGAGCCTTGCTTTTTGTATATGGGACAGGTTCTTTTATTGCACCAATTATTATAGGGCTTGGTTTTAATTATTTGGGTTACCAAACCTTATTTATAATATTTGCAGTTTTAGGAGTTTATTTAGCTCTTTATTCATTATCAAAAAAACGAGTGGCTGATGATGATATGAGTGTTTTCGTAAATGTACCAGTTACTTCAAGTAGTGTAATGCCAGAAATCGATCCAAGACAAGATCAAGACTGGGTTGATGAACAACAAAAAGTAGTTTAAAGTACTTTAGATTTACTTTTATGTAATTTGGATATAATTTTAACACTATCAAGGAGTTAGGTTGAAATTAATATTCATACTTATAGTATTATTTATTTCCTTTGAAACTTTAAGTGCTAAGCCATTAAAAAAAGTTAGTTTACAGTTATCTTGGTTTGATCAATTTCAGTTTGCAGGATATTATGTTGCAAAAGAAAAAGGTTACTATAAAAATTTAGGTTTGGATGTAGAAATAAAACCCTTCAATTTTGGAATTCATGCTCCAAATGAAGTAGATGAAGGTAGAGCTAATTTTGGAATAGGAAGAGAAACTCTAATATTAGATAGAGCAGAAGGCAAAAAAATAGTTGCTCTTTATGCTTTATTCCAATCTACACCTTTAATTTTAATAACTACAAATAAAAATATAAACAAAGTAGAAGATTTCGTAAATAAAAAAATCATGACTACAGATGATGATTCTAGTGAAGTCTCTATCAAAGCTATGATTAGTTCAAAAAAAGTGAAATTAGAACAATTACATTTTCTAAAACATACACATAATATAAATGACTTAATAAATAAAAAAACTGACATTATCTCTGCATATATTTCAAAATCCCCATTTGACCTTAATGAAAGAGGAATTCAATACAAAATATTTGATCCCAAAGATTATGGATTTGATATGTATAGTGATTTTTTATTCACAAGTGAAAATATGATAAATAATGATTTAGATACAGTCTTAGCTTTTAAAAAGGCATCTTTAAAAGGCTGGGAATATGCATACTCACATATAGAAGAGACAGTTAATTTAATATCAAAAAAATATAATTCTCAACACATTACAAAAAAAGCTTTAATCTTCGAAGGTGAAGAGTTAAAAAAACTCTCTTATCAAGATACGAAAAACTTAGGAGAAATAAAAGAAAATAAAGTACAAAGAATTTATGATTTGTATAATGTAATGGGCTTAATACCAAAAAAAACCGATACCAATAAATTTGTTTATTATACAAATGATAATAAAAAGATATTTTTAACGAAAGAAGAGAATTTATACTTAAAAGAAAATAATAAATTTAAAATGTGTGTTATCCCAAATATTAAACCATATAGTTATTTTGAAAAGAATGAATTCAAAGGCTTTATTGCAGACTACTTTAAGATAATAAAGGAAAAAACAGGCATAGAGTTTGAAATAATAAAAGATGATAAATTTAAAAACTCTGTTGATTTATTCAAAAATAAAAAGTGTGATATTTTTGCTTCTTTAGAAAAAACAAAAGATAGAGAAAAATATGCAAATTTTACAAAATCATATGTCAATATTCCTTTTGTTTTAATTACAAAACAGAATTTTCCTTTTGTGGATAGTTTAAGTACATTAAAAAATAAAAAAATAGGAATAAATGCTAATTATAATATAAGTAAACGAGTTAAAGAAAAATATTCTGACATAGAATTTATTGGTGTAGAAAACTTGGATGAAGGTATTAGAAAAGTTTTAAATAATAAAATTGACGGTCATGTTGATTTGTTATATACTACTTTATATAGACTTTATGATAATAATTCAAAATTAAAGATTTCAAACAAACTTGATATTGATTCTAATTTAAGTGTTGCCATTAGAAAAGAAGACAAAATTCTTTTTGACATTATAAGTAGAGCAGTTAATGATATTGATGATGCAAAAATTGATTCACTTATTAAATCATGGGTTACAATAGAGTATAAAAAGAGTACTGATTTTACTTATATTTGGATAACACTTTTTCTTGCAGGATTAGTTTTTTTAGCTTTGATGTATAGACATAAAGTTATAAGTGGCATGAATAAATCATTAAATGATAAAGTAAAAGAAAAAACAGAAGAATTATTAAAAATAAATATTGAACTTGAAAAAAGAGTAAATGAAGAAGTAGAAAAGAATCTAAAAAAAGATCATCTTTTACAAAGACAATCAAAATTGGCTTCTATGGGGGAAATGTTAGAAAATATTGCCCATCAGTGGAGACAACCTTTATCTGTGATAACTATGGGTGCTAGTGGAATAAAATTAAAAAAAGAACTAGAACTTTTAGATGATGCATTTTTAACAGGAACATTAGATTCTATATTGAAATCATCTTCTTATTTATCACAAACAATTGATGATTTTAAATATTTTTTTAAACCTAGTAAAGCTAAAGATAAATTTTCATTAGAAGCATGTTTTGAAAAAAGTTTAAATGTATTAAGTTTAAAATTAAATAGCGAAAATATAAAGATAATTAAAAACATTGAGAAAGTAGAAATAGTAGGATATGAGTCAGAATTGGTACATGTATTTATCAATATATTAAATAATGCTAAAGATGCTTTTTGTGAGGCTAAAGTGGATAAAAGATTTATTTTTGTAGATATATCAAAAACAAAAACAAAAATTATCATAAAAATAAAAGATAATGCAGGAGGGATTAAACCTTCAATTATTGATAATATATTTGATCCATATTTTACAACAAAACATAAAAGTCAAGGTACTGGTATTGGATTGTATATGAGTCACCAAATAATTTCAAAGCATATGGATGGACAAATAGAAGTGTCAAATAGCAAATATAAATATAAAAATGAAAAATTTGAAGGGGCTTTATTTACAATTACTTTTTATGGTGAATAATTTTAATTTTGATATAATCTCTTAATAAATTAAATGAGGAATTATATTGAATTGGTTAGAAATAGATAAAAAGCATGTTTGGCACCCTTATAATTCTCTTCCATCAAAAACGAAACTACTATCTGTAAAAAGAACTGATAAAACTTTTATATTCTTAAGTGATGATACAAAATTAATAGATGGAATGAGCTCTTGGTGGAGTGCTATTCATGGATACAATCACCCAAAATTAAATGCAGCATTAAAAAAACAAGTTGATATTATGCCCCATGTTATGTTTGGTGGAATTGCCCATGAAAATGCAGCAGTTCTATCAAAACAATTAGTTGACTTGACAGGTTTAAATTCTGTTTTTTTATGTGATAGTGGTTCAGTTTCTGTTGAAGTTGCCTTAAAAACTGCAATACTATATCAAAAGGCAAAAGGAAAAGAGAAGTTTAAATTTCTAGCTTTAAATAATGCTTATCATGGAGATACTTTAGGTGCAATGAGTGTTTGTGATCAAAAAAATTCTATGCACAGTATTTATGGTTCATATTTGCCCCAACATATTTTTACACAAGAACCTGAACTTGGCTTTGATAGTGATTGTACAGCTTCTTTAAAACAATTAGAAGAAAAATTTGAAAAGCATCATGATGAACTTGCTGGATTTATACTTGAACCAATCGTTCAAGGGGCAGGTGGTATGAGGATATATAATCCTGCTTATTTACAAAAAGCAAGAGAATTATGCACAAAATATGATATTTTACTTATAGCTGATGAAATTGCTACAGGTTTTGGACATACTGGAAAAATGTTTGCTTGTGAACATGCAAATATAAAACCAGACATTATGACTTTAGGAAAAGGTTTGACTGGTGGTTATATGACAATGGCAGCAATGCTTACAACAAAAGAAGTAAGTGATACTATATCAAATAGTGAAATTGGTGTCCTTATGCATGGACCAACTTTTATGGCTAATCCATTAGCTTGTAGTGTTGCTATTGCATCTATTGAATTACTTTTAGAAACTCCTTGGGAAAAAAGAGTTTCAAATATAGAAAATATATTTTCAGAAGAATTAAAAGAGCTAAAAAATTTCTCTATAGTAAAAGATGTGAGAAATATAGGAGCAATTGGAATAATTGAATTACATGATGATAGTTATGCACAAGAGATACAAGACTATTGTGTGAAAAATGGAGTTTGGATAAGACCTTTTGGGAAACTTATTTATTCTATAGTTGCTTATACAATAGAAGAAACTGATTTAAGAAAAATTGCTAAAACTATGGTTGAAGCAATAAGAAGCATAGAAAGATAATATGAATAAAAATGGATTTAAAAGACTTATAACAAACTTACCAGAAAATCCTGGAGTGATGGGTAGAGATAGATTTTTTAATAGTGCAGTTTTAATACCCTTTGTCAAAATGAAAGGGGAATATTTTATACTTTTTCAAAAAAGAGCCATGGGAATAAAGCAAGGTGGTGATATCTGTTTTCCTGGTGGTGGATATGAAGAAGGTATTGATAAAAACTTTAAACAAACGGCACTAAGGGAGACAGAAGAAGAGCTTGGTATTTCTAGAAAAGATATAAAAATCATCGGTCAACTAGATACTATGGTAGCTTCTTTTGGAACTATAATTGAGCCTTTTATTGGACTTATAAAGAAAAAAGCTATCAAAAATATGAAGATAGATAAAAATGAAGTTGAAAACACATATTTAATTCCATTGGATTATTTTAAACAAAATGAACCAGAAATTTATAATCTAAGAACTGAAGTAAAACCTTATCACATAGATGAAAATGGAAATAAAGAGGTTTATTTTCCAGTTGATGAATTAGGACTTCCTGAAGCTTATCAAAAACCTTGGGGAAATAAAAAACACAAAGTTTATGTTTATAAATATAAGAAAAAAGTTATTTGGGGTTTGACAGCTGTTATTTTAAATGACCTATTAAGAAGATACTAATCTTCTAAATAGTCATTACTGCCCACTTTTCACTTTTTAAAGCTTTTGTTAAAAGCTCTCCTGTATGTTTTATCTTTATATTTAGTTTTTCTAACTCTTTTACAGCCTTGTAGTCTTCAACACATACAATACAAGCACTCATTTTTACACCTGTCTCTTGGATTTTCAGTAGTTGTTTTTGAATATTTTTATCTTTTTTAACAAGTTTAATTGAAGGCCCCCAAAGCATTAAATGAGCTTTTTCCCAATATTGTCTTTCTAATATTACAGAAGAATAAAGCAAAGGGAATTTATTTGCAACTTCTTCATCACCACTTGACCAGACTATTAATAGATTTGATTTAGACATTTTATAACCTTTTTAAAATATTTGATATTATAGTAAAATATTAATACACAAAAAGTAAATAGAAAAAAAATATAATAAACTAAATAATAAAGGATTTACTATGTTTACAAAAATATACAATCAAGTCTTTGGACTTTTTGACAACTTACAATCTATCTTTTTGCTTTTGGCAAGATTAGTAGTGGCTTATGGGTTTTATGATCCTGCGATGAGAAAGTGGGCAGATATTGGTAGTATAGCACAATGGTTTGGCTCAATTGGAATACCTTTCCCTACACTAAACGCATATATGGCAGCAACAACTGAAATTTTAGGGGTTGTTTTGTTAACTCTTGGATTATTGACTAGACTTATATCTATTCCTTTAATAGTTGTAATGGTGGTTGCTATTTTTACAGTACACATAGGAAACGGATTTGGGGCAGGAGACAATGGATTTGAAATACCTTTATATTATATATTATTCTTAGGAATCTTTCTTACACATGGAGCTGGGAAGATATCACTTGATAATTTTATATTTAAAAAATAATTAGACATAAATTATCAAAATTAGTTCATTTTTGATATAATTTTTCCACTACAGCTTTAACTAAAAGCTGTGTAAAATTTATTTAAAAAGTAGAAAAAATGAATAAAATACTAATAGACAATAAAGAAATATATCCTTCAAAAGTAGTATGTATAGGCAGAAACTATGTGGAGCATATAAAAGAGTTAAATAATGAGACACCAGAAGAACCAGTTTTTTTCTTTAAACCAAACTCTTCAATAAGTAGTGAATTAATCTTTCCAAAAGGAAATACTAGCTGTCATTATGAAGCAGAAATATCATTTTTAATGGAAGAAAATAAAATCTCAGCAGTTGGTTTTGGCTTAGATTTAACATTAAGAGAAGTTCAATCAAAACTTAAACAAAAAGGTTTACCTTGGGAGAGAGCTAAATGTTTTGATGGAGCAGCTGTTTTCTCAAAATTTGTAAGTTTTGATGGAGATATTGAAGACCTTGGTATTGAGTTATATATTAATGGGGAACTTAAACAAAAAGGTGATGTTTCTATAATGATATATAAGCCAAGTGAAATAATAGAAAACTTATGCACTTTTGCCTCTTTTGAAGATGGAGATATACTTATGAGTGGGACTCCAAGTGGTGTGGGGAAATTTGAAATTAATGATAGTTTTGAAGGTAAGATTTTATATAAAGATGAAGTGTTACTAAATGTAAAATTTGATGTTAAATAACCTTCGAA
>TARA_R110002033_G_scaffold1096_5_pt1 | contig 38161 bp, 41 predicted proteins | sample TARA_R110002033 | Tara Oceans TARA_R110002033 (sample SAMEA4397051) | marine metagenome | biome: Polar Biome; feature: [SRF] surface water layer (ENVO:00010504); material: water (ENVO:00002006), including particulate matter (ENVO:01000060) such as... | depth 5 m
TCTGAAGCCCCTTTTAGGGGCTTTTTTGTTTTTAGTACTTTCCTCTTACATTCATTTTCTTCACTTATCTGCCTATCTATAGAGTTACTTTAACATTTTTATTATTTTTACCAATTAAGAAAAAATTCATTTTAGATGTATACTTTGACTTATGAATCTGTCGCTACTGAAACACTTAAAAGCTTTGAAATGGAAGAGCTTCTTGAGAAGGCGCGTGAGAACAATATGCGTGATGATATTACAGGTTGTCTAATCTATTACAAAGGTGGATTTGTACAGTTGCTTGAGGGCGATAAAGAAAAGATTGAAGCTCTCTACGCTAAAATTGAGATAGATCCACGCCATAAGAATGTCACAATTTTCTCAGAGGATGAAATAAGTAAGCGAACTTTCCCAAACTGGGGCATGGCCTACTACCCAATTAATGAGAATAATACCAACCAATATGAGTACGAACAGTTTAAAAGAAATCTAATTCTTTTATCTGATCTAGTTGAACCTACCAATATTACCTCAAAACAATTCTGGAAAAAAATTAAAACCATGATTGCGGAGCCACCAATGTAAAGATTGGTATTTAACGACATTTGGTTTTATAATATTACTCGTCATTATCATCATCATCTTGTTGAATTAATGGGTGATCAGTTTTGCCCAACCCTATAATTTTAATAATATTAATTATGGTATTGTAAAGCATTAGCACTACCACTATTAATGCAGAACTCAATATTGCACTTACCGCTATAGTTACATAGTAGATGAAATCAAACCAATTCTCTGGAATGTTTTCACTCTCTGTAACAGGTAAATTGAATACCAAAAAGAAAAGTAACGATGCAATAAAAATAGCCGTATCCAACTTTGCTATTTGCATAATATGCATGTAATGATCATTTTTTAATGTTGAATTAGTTCCTGAACTAACACCTAACAAGGTCAACATTAAAGCTAGAATAGTAGCCGAAGCTAATACGATGGTATTACACAAGGTGTTTAAACCTGTTAAACTAGACTTGATCAGAACTTTTGCCTCATAACCACTTAAATTGCCTAACATAAAAGTACCCAACCCTATAAATCCTAAAGAAATAATTCCTCCTATTATTGCCCTCTTTGTGTATCCTGATATTTTCATGATTAATTATTATTAATGGTTGATTGAAAATCGACTATTACCTACTAATTCTTGAATATGAATCTGATAAACACCCAGGTTACCACTACCCCAAAAACTACATGAGCTACTACTAACTGAACAAAAAAGGAATACCAATTAATTTCAGGTGGTTTAGAATGGCAATTCTTCATAATTAACCATCCTGCTATACCAATTATTCCCAAAACAAATCCAAGAACTATTCCTAACCATAGACTTATATAATTAGAGATATACAAGTAATAGAAGTAGAGCATTGCTGCCATACAAATGCCAATAGTAAAATGGAGTATCCATCCCAAAAAATTATTCTTCTGAATATTTGAATTTGAAAACTTAGAACGATTTAAAAGACCATTCAACAAATGGGCTTCATTAAACTTTGATCCAGTCAATAATTCTAAAATATGACTAAAGACAGTCATCATCAACGTACCTAAAATTCCCGAAAAAAATATCTTCAAAACTTCCATAGTACATATTAAATTAAATAGTTATAGTTATGAAAATTAGTGAATTAACCACTTAATTCATCGAACAATATTTATTGCGCAAACAATTCATTTGAATGGATTATTTTTTGAATGAACCTAACGCTTTTTACATCTCATTAGTTTTTATTTTGCAGTAGGCATGAAGTATTGTCCGCAACTATTTAACAACTACAAAAACCAATTACTAATTAAAATTTTTATGGAAGAACTAATAGGAACTTTAGCAGGAATATTTACTACGGTAGCCGCTGTACCGCAAATATTCAAAGCATGGAAAACTAAAAAAGTAGATGATGTTTCTCCCAAAATGTTTTTAGTATTAACACTAGGCGTTGCACTGTGGACAGTTTATGGCATCTTAAAAGCAGATACCCCCATTATTATAACAAACGGAATCTCAACTATATTGAATAGCACTATGTTATTTCTAATTCTAAAATTTCGAAATACTTAAAAATTGTATTATTAGCTATTCTCGCCTATATCAGGTGGGTTAAACATTGCATTATATGGACAAATGGAAGTGGCCAATATTCTCAAACTTTGCAAAGTGAACAATTTTTCTCACTTAAAACTATCAAAAAAATGAAAGAACTATTCAACACCTCTTGGGAAACAGCAATGCTAATTATACTTAGTACTCTAGGTATTTATACTGCGGTTATATTATTTACCAGAATAAGTGGCAAACGTAGTTTTTCAAAGATGTCAAGCTTTGATTTTGCGATGACAGTTGCCATAGGTTCCATTGTTGCCTCAACGATTTTATCCTCTTCGGTAAAATTGATCGAAGGTGTTTTAGGTTTGGGTGTGGTTTATTTAATACAATCCATTATTGCGTTTGCACGTAGAAATAAGACCGTTCAAAAAATAGTTGACAACTCTCCATTATTATTGATGGACGGTAATGAAATTATCTCTTCCAATTTAATAAAGGCAAAAGTTACTGAAGGCGATTTACGTTCAAAATTAAGAGAAGCGAATGTAACCGAGCTTAGCCAAATAAAAGCAGTAATTTTTGAAACTACCGGTGATATTTCTGTACTACATAAAGAGGACAATAATCCTATTGACCTTTGGTTAATGAAAGATGTAAAAAGAAATTAATGTCTTTAGAAAATTCTTTAGAACAAATCAATCATTTATTTTTAAAATCTCAATTTCTCAATACTTCTAGCTCTTTTGCTTTTACGTTCATCTTCTAATTAAAAGAGCAAATCAATTGTGTTTTCAAATTATAATTTCATGGTTCAAAACATAGAACTAAAAATTAAAATTATGATTTCTAAATATCAAAATTGTATAGACGCGTGCCAACAGTGCTTTATTGATTGTCAAAACTGTATTGTAAATATGGTTGGTAAAAGTAGTATGAACGATTGTCCTAATTGCTGTATTGAATGTGTTGATAGTTGTTTATCCACTATTAAACTTTTAATTGCCGATAGCAAATTCGCTACTAAACAGGCCGAGTTATGTGCAGAAATATGCGAATGGTGTGCTCAACAATGTCAAGAGAACGACCATGAACACTGTAAAATTTGCGCAGAGTCATGTCTTACATGTGCAGCAGAATGTAGAAAATTGGCAGCCTAATTGAATACTAAGAACCCCGTATAAATCTATAGAAATGAAAGATATCCAAATTAAAAAAAGTGAGGAACAATCTTCCCAACCTGGACAAGAATATAAAATGACACCAGAACCAATTTCCATTCGCGATAATTATAATGGAAGTGATAAATTAAAAGACAAAGTAGTTCTTTTAACAGGTGGTGATAGCGGCATAGGCAAAAGTATTGCTTTACACTTTGCAAGAGAAGGAGCCCACTTAGCAATTATTTATCTAAGTGAAGATGATGACGCTAGACAAACCATGGCTGAAATTGAAAATGAAGGCACAAGATGTTTATTACTTAAAGGCGATATTAAAGATGAGGAATTTTGTATAAAGGCAGTCAATAAAACCATTTCACATTATGGCAGCCTAAACTGCGTTATAAACAATGCTGCAATGCAATTCCCAGCAGAACATATAGAAGAGATAACCTCAGCAAACCTACACACTACTTTTGAAACGAATATCTACCCTTATTTCTATATCGTAAAGGCAGCCATTGGTTTTTTAAATGAAAACGATACTATCATAAACACAACATCTGTAACCGCATATAGAGGATCTGAGCATTTAATAGATTATGCCAGCACCAAAGGGGCCATTGTTTCCTTTACGAGAAGCCTGTCTAAATCATTAGCTAAAAAAGGTATACGGGTCAATGCAGTTGCTCCTGGTCCTATTTGGACACCACTAATACCAGCAACATTTAATGGTGAGGATTTAGAAAACTTTGGAAAAGATGTGCCTTTAGGCAGACCGGGACAACCAGCTGAAGTAGCTCCTGCTTACGTATACCTAGCAAGTCAAGATAGTAGTTATATGACAGGACAGGTTTTACATGTTAATGGCGGAGAAATAATTGGTGGATAAATTATAATGGGATAAGATGAAAGCGAATGAAACCTTTTGCATTTACATGGCTGAAGACGATATGGATGATCAACAAATATTCAAGGGCGCCATTTCAAGTATAGATAAGGATTTAGAACTTACCATATTCTCTGACGGCGTAGCTTTACTAGAGGCTCTTAACAATAAGAAACATAAACCAAATGTTATCTTTTTAGATTTGTATATGCCCAAAATGAATGGCGAAGAAACACTATTAAAAATAAGGCAAAATTCAATTTTAGATAGAATTCCCGTAGTCATATTCTCAAATGAATATAATATAGACCACATATCCGATTTGTTTGAATATGGTGCAAATAGATACTTACACAAACCTAATTCGTTTCAAACATTAACAACAGCACTTAATAGAACTATTGAATCTATAAAAAATAACACTTTAGGAGGCACTGCAATAATTAAATACGCAGAATAAACATTTGACAATCAAATTTAGAATGGTCGTTAATATAATTCAGGGTGTAATATTGAACTCTTGAATACGTTAATCTATTAGTGATTGAGCTATTTTTAAAACCAATCGCATTACAGTAAAGGCACATTTACCTATACCTTGCAGTTAGATTTTAACATATTTTATTTAAATATTTTATTTTAAAGATTACTTATTTTTAATGTTTAATTCATTTTTTTGACATGAACAAAACTATATTAAATGTCTTCCTGGCTGATGATGACAGCGACGACAGAACTTTCTTTTCTGATGCATTGCGGGAAATTCCCATACAGACTAAAATATCTGAATTTAATAATGGTGTAGATTTAATGGCAGAATTGCTTTCGGGCAATGCAAACAAACCAGATGTAATATTTCTAGATTTAAAAATGCCAATGATGGATGGTTTTGAATGTCTTGCAGATATACGTGATTTAGACAAATACACTGATACACCTGTTATTATTTATTCTACTTCTTTTCACCCTAAAGAAATTACACGATTAAGTGAAATGGGCGCTTCGTTATATCTACAAAAACCATCTTCTTACAATCAACTAAAAACACTTCTACACAAATGTCTACGATATGTAAACAATACAGAAGGAACTAAAATTGACAAAGAATTCGTTATCTCCATTTAAAGAATACCACCTAAAGCTTCTCCTTATATTTTAATATAATTCTAAAAAGAATACTTACCAAAACCATAATTAATATCTAGGATTATCTACTTCTAGAATTACCTCTCCATATTATTAGTTTTACATTCTACTACCCTTTATCCAAAAAGTAATTATCTCTCCTTAATGCTCTTTAAAGACAATATATAAACATTCTTTTAACTTATTATTGAAACAATTAGAAACAAAAAAGCCAACTCAATTGAGCCGGCTTCTTCATTTTCTGTTTTAATTTATTAAGCTGAAAGCGATACGTTTCTAATATTCATTAAATACGCTTTAGGTGTACACTTAAATTTATTTCTAAATATTTTAGAGAAATAACTTCTGCTCGTAAATCCTATTGAATAAACAATCTCTGAGATATTCATATCAGAAGTTTGTATCAACTCTTCTGCTAAAATCAATCTTTCGTTTCTAATGAAATTTGTTACCGTAGTACCTTCCATTACTTTAAATCCTTCTTGAAGCTTTGTTGGTGAAAGACCATATTCTTTACTTAAGTCTGTTACTGTGTATGGAAACTCTGGCTTTCTTTTAATTGCATTAACTGCTTCTTCAATTCTTAAAAGCTCTTTTTTAGTTAAAATCGTAGAAACTTGACCGCTGTTCTCAATATCTTGCTTACAGTGTAAAATTTCTAATGCCAATGTGAAGTTTACAATACCTTCTATAAGAAGTTTTCTAACCAACCCAACTTGAGTAATTGCTCTAATCTGTAATAACTGTTCTTTTATTTTAAGATTAAAAGTACCTATATGTGGTTGACCATCCTCATTTGAAAACGAAGCGAACAACTGCTCATATAGCTCTGTATTATTTACATTCTTACTTAAAGCTTCTCCATCTTGGGTTACTTTAATTATAGATATGTTAGACTTTGTAGCCTCTCTTAATTTTATATTGATTGTTTCGTTTGACCCACCTACAACTACTGTTTGTAATGCTTCAACCTTATTCGTTTCTTTTCCTTTTGTAAAACTGAAATTACCTTCTAAACAGTAGATAAAATATAAACTACGGTTTTCATCCAATTTTAAATCAAAATTGAAATTTTCTTTCAGATCCATATTATATTCCGTATAAGAAATTCCAGAACCTAAAGAAACTGTTTGTATTCTCCCTGTTCCTTTCTCGTTATCATATTGAAGTATACGGTCTCCTTGAAAGCTAGAAATACTACCTCCTAAAACACTATTGAAATAACTTAATTGATTATGGACTACTTGCATGATATATTATTTAGATGGTTATTGCTATTTGCAGCTTCTTGCGCTTTAAAAGCACCTGAAAAATTAGAACTAACTTGTTGCTCGTTTAAATTTTGGTCATAAGAACCTTTGGGTCTTACATTACCAACTCTAGCATATTGAAGATTTTTCATAAAGCCTACATTTCTTGTTGATACAAAGATGCAGGGTATGCAAGGTAAATCTGTTACATCATTTCAAGAAGCTGTTACACAATTTTAAGAAAGATGTAATTTTAGATTATAAATTTCAATCTAATTATAACAATGTGGGAAGATAAATAGTGAACTCGGCACCCTTGTTTAGCTCACCTTTTGCCAGTATAGCACCATTGTGAGATTGTACTATTTTTTTACAAATAGATAAACCTAATCCTGTTCCGGAAAATTCGGTTTTTCCATGAAGTCTTTGAAATATCTCGAATATTTTTTCTTGATACTTTTCTTCGAACCCTATTCCGTTATCTATAAATTGTAGTTTAACATAATTGATATTGGGTAGTAAAGCATCTACTGAAGACGTATTACCATTAACCACACTGCTTAAAATTTTAATTTGTGGCTGCACACCTTCTTGTACATATTTAAGGGAATTACCTATAAGGTTGGCAAATAACTGCTCTAACTGAAATTGTATTCCGTTTACTACAGGTAAGCTCACAGAATCTACTGTAGCGTTTAAATCATTAATACGCTCTCCCAAATCTTCAAGTACATTATTTAGAACGTCGTTTAAATCTACACGCCTTGGCTGCTCAGTAACCTCATCTACTTTTGAATATGATAGTAGATTGTTGATTAGATTACGCATTCTGTCGGATGAAGATTTAATTTTATCCAAATACTGCTGAGACCTAATACTTAAATGCCCCTGTTCCTCTTCATCTAAGCGACTAACGAACATTTGAATCTTACGCAAGGGTTCTTGTAAATCATGACTGGCAACGCGGTTAAAGGCTTCTAAATCTGCGTTTGTCCTCTTAAGTTCTGAGTTTTTGATCTGCAGTACAGATTCTGATTCTATCTGCTTGGTTACATCTCTTATTACACCTACCATATACCAATTACCTTCTTTTTGGTAACATTCGCCAATGGTATTCATATACTGTAATTCACTAGATTTTGTATAAACCCTAAATACCAAATCTAACTTTGCTTTGTTTATTCTAGCTTCTTTAAAACTCGCCTTTACTTTTTCCAAATCATTAGGATGTAAAAAAGTCAATAAACGGTCGTATTTATTGTCAAACTCATTAGGCTCAAAACCAAACAATCGGTAAACATTATCCGAATATTTAATTTCTTCTTTTCCTAAATTCCATCTAAAACTGCCAATATTAGCTACATGCTCTGCTTCAGACAATAATCTATTCTGAATAAAAAGTTGCGCTTCATATTTCTTTTCTTGAGTAACATCTTTAGAAAAAAGAACTAATCCATCGTTCATTTTAACAGCACGCGTACTAAGCCATATCGAGACATCATTAAAAATAAATTCTCTAATATACTCTTTATTTTCCCCTGTATTATAACACTCGGCAAGTATCCCTAATACTCCATTTTCTAAATTTTTAGGGTAATATTCTAGAATAGTCTGTCCTGCAATTAATTCTGTTTCTTCATTAGCAATTTCCCCCATTCGATTATTTATATAATCAATGAGGAAATCCTTAATCTCATTCTTTTTATTGAGAACAGGTTTTAAATAACAGATTATACTATCATTACTATCTAAAACTCTAACACCAAAAAGGTTTGATATTTCAAGTTCGCGTGTTCTGGATTGAATATTTCCTAAAGGTAATTTTGATTCCTTGTCTAAAATATACTCAAGTTGTAACTCCGTAATAGTAATTAAAACACCGTCATAAAACGATTCTATTTTTACATTGTAATTGATAGTATCGGTATCCTCTATTCTAGAAATATTAAAAACTTCAGACTCTTGGTTTTGTAAAACCTTATTTGCCAATAAGATTATTTCACCACCATTATTAAATTGAATTAGAGGAAGACCTTTTATACTTTCAGAAGAATTTGTAAAAAATTTATTAGCCTTATAGTTTGCATACTTTACTATAAACTCTCTAGTCTTCAAAGAGCCTTCAAGTGATGGGGCTATATACAATAGAGCAGCATTGGCATCATCTACTATTTTCTTAAAAAAATCATCTGCCATACCGTCTAACATTCTTTATCCCTTTTTAAATAATTTTTCTATTAAGATACTACAAAATAAGTGGTTCTATTGGGTTTTCGCTAGTGCTAAAACAAAAAAAGTTGTTCCTAATGAAACAACTTTTGTACTACTTATTAAACTTAAAATTTAAATCTTCAATAAAAAATTCTCTTTCTTAAAATCATTTAAATGATATGCCCAATTCATTTTCACTACTTGCTTTAATGACTTTTTAAGCTCAGTAAAACTAGATGGTTTTTTAATGTAAATATTCGCTCCTTTTTCAAAGGTTTCTTCAATATCTCTTTCAGCAGAAGATGTTGAATAAATAGCAACTAATAAATCTTTTAAATGAGGAGTACGTCTAATAGCTTCTAAACATTCAAACCCATTCATTATTGGCATATTCAAATCTAAAAACACCAAATCTGGAGTATTCTCTGGATCGCCCAATAAATATTCCATACAGCTTTTACCATTCTCTAATTGGCATAATTCTGTATTAAGTTCAATTCCTTCCAATGCATCTGCAAAAAACTGTCTGTCATCTTCGTCATCGTCAACGAGAAGTATCTTTAATTTATCCATTTTCACTTTTAATGTATTGAAAGAAGAAATATTCTTCTCACTTTTTTCTAAACTTCAAATACTGAGTAATGGTTAACCCAGTAACTTTTTTGAACTGATTTGATAAATGAGGTACGCTACTAAAATTTAAATCATGAGCTATCTCATTTAAACTTGTATTATCTAATAGCACCAACTCCTTCACTTTTTCAATGCGCACTAATATATAAAAATTCTCTATTGAGGTGAACGTTTTACTAGAAAATAGATTAGAAAGATATGGATAACTAAAACCCAACTGATTAGATAGCGATTCTGATATTTTTACATTTCTAATATCGCCTTCATAAACCATTTTCTTTATGTAAATCTTAATCTCCTCAACGATATCTCGATTCTCTTTCGTTTGAATCTTTATACCAAAACCTTCTAGCTCTTCTGAAATTGACTTAAGTTTTTCATTACTTAAATTTTCAGGCAGCTTAATGGTTCCATCTTGCAAAATTTCAAAATCAACCCCAGCAGCGACCATTGTTTTTTGAAATACTTCATTAACCAATTTTTCAGGGTTATATATGAAACTATATTCCATTCAATAAATCACAATTAATTCGCAACATAAAAGTTTGTAAAATTATTATTTTAGAAAAACATTATATAACAAAATACGATAAATTATTACCACTTTTAGACCCTAGACAAAAAATCATATACAATGTAAGATTTAAGCTACAAAATTTAAGTTGTAAGTAATAAACTACAGGAAAATCATTACCCTTTGGTAAAAATTAAAGAAGCGTATGCCGGAATATTAATCTTCCCAGTCCAATTTTTAGCATCTGTATTCTCTTCTACCACCTCAACACTATCCACCGGCAACTCAGAAAAAGCTTCATCATAAATTTTACTGGCCGCATTTATCTTTAATTGAAAAGGCTCATTTGCTTTTAAACCAATACCATAATTTTCATATTCTTGGTTACTAAAATTCAATACCACGAGTACTGGTTCTGTGGGATCATTAGCATCAAATCTGTTATAAGCCAATATCTTAGTATCATGATTAACGTGCAAGATTTCAATATGCTGACTTCGCAATCCTTTAGCACCTACAGATTCTCCTGTTCTCAATTTTATAATATCTCCAATCAATTTCTCTATACCCTTGTGTTTCTTTTCCTTTTCCCAATCCAAGCCTTCGGTATCTTGAAAATATTCGTCCTCAATAAATTCTTGCCCTTGAAATAACATGGGTATGCCAGGCGCGGTCAATGTAAGTACAATACCTAAAATGGCTCTTTTTTTAGCAAAATCACTTTCTGCATCACCAGGCTGAATCTCTTCTGGTACTCTTGCCTTACCATTGGCTACCTCATCATGCGATTCTGTATATACAATACGACTAAAGGCATCATCACTATACATAAATTCTAAGGCATCTACTACTTTTTGTAAATCTCTGCTGTTATCATGTGTATCTTCAATTACCTCTCTTACCGGATGTACAAAATTCATATCCCACTGAGAGCCATAAGCCAACCCATTTTCCTCAATAGAATCCGTTACCCTACTATCACCTTTTAAATCTTCTGCAATGGTGAGTACATGTGGATACTTCTCTCGAATTTCTGAATTGATATCGCGCATAAGAATATTACCTTCTTCAATTTCAGTATCATATCCAAGACCACCACCCTCATAACGTATGTAAGATGTAGCATCCATTCTAAGACCATCACAATGATATTTTTCAATCCACATTAACGCATTGTCCCTCAAATATTGCCTTACCTCTTCCCTACCATAATCTGGTCTGGTATCTCCCCAAGGTGTATCGCTTCTATGGTCATTGTAGAAATAAATTCCGCCCTTGTCATTCTCGCTCCAACCATCAAACTGCCATAAATCTACATCAGACGGACCAAAGTGGTTGTAAACCACATCCATGATTACGGCAATTCCTATTTTGTGCGCTTCGTTCACCAATTTGGCAAATCCATCAGGACCGCCATAATCTTGCTCAATAGCAAATGGGTGTGCAGGATTATATCCCCAAGATATGCCACCGGCAAATTCTGCAACAGGTAGTAATTCAATGCAATTAACACCTAATTTCTTTAAGTAAGGTAGTTTGATAATTACATCTTCAAACGTACCAACAGCGTCTGGGGCAGAACGGTTAAATGTACCTACATGTAGTTCATAAATAACAAGCTCGTTCCAACTTGGCATTTTAAAATCGGCATCGTCCCATGAGAAATCTAGTCTTCTAATAATAGAATTACCATCGCTATTGGTTACTTCAAAAGCATATGGATCATTTCTTGATAACAGTTTACCGTTATATTCAATAAAGAATTTATACTCATCTCCTTCAGAAGCTGCATCGGTACTTACTGCCCAATAGCCATTTTCTTCTGCTTCAAGAGCAATTTCATTTTTATTCCAATCATTAAAGCTACCACCTACGAAAACCTTCTTCGCATTCGGAGCCCACACTCTAAAGGTTACAGCACCATCATTTATGACAGCACCCATACCTGCCGATTTTGTTATTGTAGTATTCATGTGTCAAAAGTAGACTGCATGAAATGCAAATAGTATCCTTAAAAGGAGATGCTTTAACTCTAAAACTATTTTACACTAAATTTTTATTAAAATGGTATCGCTGCCTGATGTTTACTGATGATTAGGGGAATATTAAAAATATGACCTCGCTAACTAAACAAAGCTAATGGCTATAAATGAATTGAAAAAGCGATGCTCCAGACCAAAAAAACTATTGATTTTTAGGTACCAGTATTTTAAACACAGAACCTTCGCCCGGAATGCCTTCTGCACTTATACTGCCTAAATGATTTTGAACAATCTTTTTTACAATAGCCAACCCAATACCTGTACCAACATACTCTTGCTTAGAATGTAGTCGTTGAAATACTTCAAATATTTTTTTAGAAAATTGCTCTTCAAATCCAATTCCATTATCGGTAATGGTGATTTGAACATATTCTTTATTATTTAATAAATTCTCATCTATAGATTTAGCATTTATAATTATCTCTGTTTCTACTGTAACTACTGGCGCTACATCGCTTCTAGAATACTTAATGGAGTTCGATAAAAGATTGTACATCAATTGGCGAAATTGGAATTTTACCACTTCAATTTCAATTGAATTTTTTAGCGTAATTGTACCACCCTTTTTACTTAATTCTTCTCCTAAATCATTTTTAACATCGTCTACGAGATTTTTTAAATCGATTGTTTCAAATACCCTTTTCTCGGTATCTGTACGAGAGTATGATAAAAGGTCATTTATTAATGATTGCATTCTGTATGCAGCAGACTGTATTTTTTCAAACTTGGTCTTTCCTGAAGATGATAGTTTATCATATTCTTTCTCCATCAACACCTCAGAAAACATTTGAATTTTACGTAGCGGTTCTTGTAAGTCATGACTGGAAATATAAGCAAAGGATTGAAGTTCTTTATTCATTTCCTCTAGCCTTAAATTACTATCTGCCAGTTGTTTTGTTCTACTACTTACTTCTTCCTTTAATTGATCAGCAAATGATTTTTGCTTGTCTATATTCATGGCAGTACCAATAAAACCTACCATTTTACCTTCCTCAAATTTAGGAACTCCCAATACTTTAAACCATTCAAATTTACTAGTAGCATGATTTATAACCCTATATTCTAAGGCAAAACCTGTCTGTTGTTCTACTGCTTTTCCAAAACCTGCATATACTATTTCTAAATCATGTGGATGTACAACATCGACCCATACTTGTCCGGTAAATTCTGACTCTTTTTCTACACCTACGTAATCTAATAATGCCTTGTTTGCATATTCAATATTAATATCATTGTCGGTAATCCAAATCCACACTGGAGATAGATTTGCCAACTCCCTAAACCTACGTTCACTTTCTCTTAATCGCCTCTCAGCAAGTACCGCTTCAGTGGTGTCCGTACAAACTGTTAAAACGCCAGCAACATTTCCAGATTCATCTTTTACAGGGCTATAACTAAAGGTCCAATAAATATCTTCAATTCGACCATTTCTATAAAAAGGTATGAGTTGGTTTTCCATTTTAATGGTCTCCCCTTTCTCGGTTACAGCTGTCAATAACGGGTTAATTTCATCCCAAATTTCCGGCCATGATTCCTTACCATTTAATCCTAAAATAAAAGGATGTTTACCATCTGTACCCAAACTTGGCCTATATGCGTCATTATAAAATCCTTTTAATTTTTTTCCCCAAAACAAAAACATGGGAAATGGGCAATTCAATAAAATATTTAAAGTGGTCCTTAAACTTTGAGGCCAACTTTCTGGCGGACCTAAAGGGGTCAAAGACCAGTCTTTCTCTCTCATTAACCTACCCATCTCACCACCATCATCGAGAAAATGAAATTTTTTATTCATAAGAATCTTAAATTGAAGTATCTATATTACGATTAACGGTCAAAATTCTAAACATGCCAAAATAAATCGCGCAATAAGAATAACACAATTTTCAACACAATATTTTGAATTGTATTTGCAAATAAAGCAAATTGAAAGGATAATCTTAACTCAATAAAATTGAATTTCGTTTTTTTTTAAAATCAATAAACCACATACTATAAAAATCATCAAAAAACTCTCATTTTCACCCAAAAACAAGCAAAAAACCATTGAAAATAGTCAAATAAATCACAAAACGTGCAAATTTCTTGCATTTTAACTATTTTTTACTATGTTATAGATTAACCCAATTATATTCTATGCGACAATTAAAGATTACCAAACAAATTACGAACAGAGATGCCAAATCATTAGAAAAATATTTCCAAGAAATCAGTAAAATAGATTTAATTACTGCAGATGAAGAGGTAGAACTGGCACAGAAAATTCGTGATGGTGATCAGAAAGCACTAGACCAACTAGTGAGTGCAAATTTAAGGTTCGTGGTGTCTGCCGCTAAGCAGTACCAAGGTAGAGGTCTGCGCCTAACCGACCTTATCAATGAAGGCAATTTAGGGTTGGTCAAGGCAGCTAAACGCTTTGATGAAACCAGAGGATTTAAATTTATTTCTTACGCCGTTTGGTGGATTCGCCAATCTATTCTACAAGCGCTATCCAACAAATCTAGGATGATACGCATACCTCAGAATAAAATAGCCGTAAACACTAAAATCTATCAAGTATATTCCACTTTAGAGCAAGCTAATGAACGACCGCCAAGTGCCGGTGAAATTGCCACGGAACTAGATATAAATGTGTCAAAAGTTAAAAGTTCAATTAAGAATTCAGGTAAATCTATTTCTTTGGACGCTCCTTTTAAAGAGGGCGAATCTTCATCTTTATACAACGTTTTAGAGTCTACCACAATGAGCAGTCCAGATAAAGGAATGATTGCAGAATCTTTGGAGACCGACATTAATCAGGTACTTAAAAAAATACCAGAGCGCCAAGGAGATGTCTTGCGCCTTTTCTTTGGCTTAGGCAACCAACCCGCCATGAGCCTGGTTGAAATTGGTGAAGTTTTTGATGTAACCAGAGAACGTGTGCGTCAAATAAAAGACAAAGGTTTAAAATCGTTACGCCGCACAAATAATACAGAAATCTTACGCGCTTACTTATAAAAACAGGCTAAAAACACTAGCTAAAATTCTCATTTAGAGCTTATTATTAACATCTGTAAGCAATAGTATAACACAAGCTTAACACCTCTAATTTGGAGTTGGCAAGGCATATGTTATGTTACTGCTTTAAATATTATTACATGAAATTTATTTACATCAAAAGAGAAAGTCATATCAAAGAATTATACAGAACACGCACCGGACTTAAAAAAGCGAAAGTGACGTCTATTGCAAAATACTTTATGGGCGTTCGCATAAAAACATTACACACATACAAGCAAATTTACCTTGGGCGTAAAAATAATGCCATTGAAAAAATGCTTTTTATCTAAAAAAATAATTACACATATATTATCCAATAATTTAAATTGAATTCATGAAAATACTAGTAATAGGAGCCGGAAACATGGGATTGACGTATGCAGAAGGCATGTCCAAATCAAAATTACTGAAGAAAAGAAATATAATGGTACTCGATACTTCTGAAGATAAATTAGAAGAATTAAGAGAAAATCCACAATTTGATGCTTTTGATGATTTAAAGAAATGTGCCCCACAGGCAGATATCATTTTTATAGCTGTAAAACCATATCACGCAGAGAGTGTTTTTCTAAAATTAAATCCTTTAGTAAAACCTGGTCAAATCGTTATTTCGATAATGGCTGGTGTTACTATAGAAACCATTCAAAACTTAACCGGACTCACAAAAATAGTGCGCGCCATGCCTAATTTACCAGCATCAATAGGCAGAGGATTGACCTCATTTGTTGCTTCTGAAGAAGTAACCAGAATTGAACTGCTGACTATTGAAAGTTTGCTTGACACTACAGGGAAGTCTATTCAAGTAAGTAATGAAAATTTCATAGATGCTTCTACCGGAATATCTGGTAGTGGTCCTGCTTATGTATTTTACTTTATGCAAAGCATGATGGAAGCTGCATTGAAAATGGGCTTTACACCTAATGTATCTAAGGTATTAGTAGCACAAACATTTACGGGAGCTATTGAACTTTTTAATCAAAATGAATTGTCACCAAATTCTTGGATGGACAAAGTTGCCAGTAAAGGCGGTACCACACGTGCCGCTCTTGATTCTATGGAAAATAATAATGTAGGAGAATTAATTAAAGAAGCTGCGTTCGCCGCATTTGAACGTGCCGTTGAACTTGGAAAAGAAAAGGTAAATGTATAAACAGAAAATAGTAATAAAGGTAGGCACCAACGTAATGACCAATAAGGACAATCGTATTGTGAGACCGGTATTGCGAAATTTGGTACAACAGATTGCTGAATTATATGAAAGAGATATTATAACCGTACTAGTTTCTTCAGGCTCCGTTATTGCGGGGCGTGAAGTATTAGGTGCTTCATCTATTGAAGACGATACACAACGCAGGCAAGTATACTCAGCCATTGGGCAACCGCGTATGATGCGGTTGTATTACAATATATTTAATGATTACGGAATGAAATGTGCACAGGTACTGCCTACAAAGCGAGATTTTACACCAGGTGTGCATAGACAGAATATGATTGATTGTGTCGAAGGATTATTATCTGAAGGTGTAATTCCGATTGCAAATGAAGATGACGCCGTTTCGGTAACCATGAGCATGTTCTCAGATAACGATGAGCTAGCCAGTTTAATTGCACAGCTTATTGATGCCGATAAGATGATTATTCTAACTGATATTGACGGACTATACACTGGTCACCCAAATTTAGACAGTAGTGATCTTATTGAACATGTAAATCCTGATGAAAATCTTGATGAATTTATAAAAGACAGTAACAAAAAAGCCGGTGAAGGTCGTGGCGGCATGGGGTCTAAATTAGATTATGCCCAACAAGCAGCTGCCAACAACATACCTACCTACATTGCAAACGGTAAAAAAGACCGAACCATAATTGATATTATAGACGGAAAAAATGTGGGTACAAAAGTGACCCTAGAAGAAAAAGCAGAAGCGTTATGAAAATAATTTCAACAGATATAAAGAATAAGGTTTTAAGTAGTATGATGCAACTTTTGGATAGTAACCGAAATAGCATTCTTACTGCTAACAAAAAAGATTTAGAACTATTTAATCTAGAAGACCAAGCGATGTACGACCGGTTAATTGTTACCGATGGCAAGATTGATGGTATGATAGCATCTATTAAAGAAGTTAGGTCACAAGAAGATCCCGTGAGCAAGACTATTTCTACAAAGTTATTAGAGAACGGATTAGAAATAAATAATAGAACCTCTCCATTTGGCACTATTTTAATTATTTATGAATCTAGACCAGATGTTACCATTGAAGCGGCCGTATTAGCATTTAAAGCTAACAACAAAATTTTTCTAAAAGGTGGTAAAGAGGCATTACATAGTAACACCGTTCTTGTTGAACTTTGGCACCAGGCATTAGAGGAAAACGGTTTATCAAAGAATTTCATTCAACAATTGATTTTAAACCGAGTAGAAACCCAAATGTTCTTGAAAAATCCGCCAGAGAAGTTAGATTTGATTGTACCACGTGGTGGCGAGCGTCTTATAAACTTTGTAAAGCAACATGCCACATGCGCCGTGTTAGTTAGTGGCCGCGGTAATAATTTTCTATATATAGATGAAGATGCCAATTGGGAGAAAAGTGTAAAGGTTATTCTTAATGCAAAAACCGCTAAAATATCTGCGTGCAATGCATTGGATAAAATATTAATTAGCTCACAAATTGAAAATTATGAGGATAAGCTTAAGGACCTTTACAACTTACTAACTATAAATGGTGTTGAAACTTTGGTAGACTCAGATGTCAGTTCCTTAATTAAAGTAGCTAATCGCATAGAAAATCCATCCGTTTGGAAAGAAGAATTTCTAGCCATGAAATGTTGTTTGGGTTCTGTGGAATCTCTTGAAGAAGCAGTTGAGAAAATCAACGATAATTCTGGAGGACATTCTGCCACGATTATGACCACCAATAAAAATTCAGCCATGCAATTTATGGAAGAAGTAGATTGTGCTGCCGTGTACCAAAATGCATCTACTAGATTTACAGATGGCGGGCAAATGGGTGTTGGCGCAGAATTAGCCATTAGTACAGATAAGCTTCACCATAGGGGACCTCTTGGTCTCAAGCAATTGGTCACCAATAAATACTATGTTTTTGGCGATGGTCAAGTTCGAGAATAGCTAACGGAATAATTTACTAGAAAATCGAAATTTATGTTTGAAACAATTGAAAACATAGACGGTGCATTAGTCTATCATGGCAATATGCACAATCGTATTTATTTAACCGAAGCAGATCATGTTGATTTAGACAGCCTACTTCCTAAAATGAAACAACTTGCCAAAGAAAAGCAATATGAAAAAATTCTTGGCAAGGCCTCTGAAAAAGGGGTGAATACTTTTAAGTCTAAAGGGTTTACGATAGAAGCTAAAATCCCCGGACTTTATAATGGTATTATAGATGGTTATTTTCTTGCCGATTATACCAATCAAAAACGTCTTTTGAATGATGAAAAAAACAATAAGACAATTGCCACTGTAAAAACCATTGCGAAGGCAGCCAATAAACCAAATACAGATTCACATTTTGAGTTGCCATTGAATCTCAACATTAAAGAGCTTTCTTCTAGTGATTTTAGTACATTAGAAGATTTGCACAAGAAAGCTTACAAATATCATCCTCATCAAATTAAAGATGTTTCTTATTTCGCCCAACTAGAGCAATTGGACCATCAATTTTATGGCCTGTATAAAAACGGAGAGTTATTAGTCTCTGCCATATTAGACGTGAATACCAATGAGGCAAATGTTGAAATTGTTGATTTTGTAACTCATCCAGATTATAGAGGTCAAAATTTATCTTATTTCTTGGTACAAGAGATTAAAAAACAAATGGATAAACTTTGCTGCAAAACCATATACACAATGGTTAGGGCCACTTCTTACGGATTAAATATTACTTTTAGTAAACACGGTTTTATTTTGGCAGGAACGCTCATTAACAATTGTATTGTTAGAGATTCTTTAGAAAGTATGAACGTATGGTATTACAAAGGTATTAACGCATAAGTCTTTTAGACATATCATTAACTATAAATATGCTGATTAAGAATGCTAGCCCATTCTAAATCAGCATATTTTGTCTATTGTCTCACTTTATGACAATAATTCTTTGATTCCATATATTTTTGTGCTTTATTTGATATATTACAACTAATATTTTATCAAATTCACTAATGAAAGGTTCAGATAATACGAATTTCATACCCAACCTTTCCTATGATTGTGTCATTTTCGGCTTTAATGGGAAAACACTAAAAATACTTATTCTTGAATATCAGAATACTGGCTTTTTTGCACTTCCTGGCGGATTTATCAGAAAAAACCAAAGCTTAAAAGAGGCAGTAGACAAAGGGGTAGAAGAACGTACCGGCTTAAAAAATGTATTCTTAGATCAGTTTCAAGTTTTTGGATCTCTTGAAAGATCTGATCCTTTTGCAATGCGTAAAATATTAGAAGCAAATAATAAAGATATAGAAGAAAATAAATGGATGATGAACCGCTTTATAACCGTAGGTCATTATGCATTAATAAATTACGAAGACGTAGACCCAAAACCTGATCACCTTTCAGATAGTATTGGCTGGTATGCAATTGAAGATGTTCCAAGATTAATGATGGACCATAATGATATTGTTGACAAAGCACTTGAGGTTCTTCGCAATAACATTAGCGAGAAAATAATTGGCATGAACCTGCTACCTCAGAAATTTACCATGAAGCAATTACAACAAGTCTTCGAGGCTATTTTAGACCAAAAATTAAGACGTACCAGTTTTCAGCGTAAAATGCTATCCTTAGACATATTAGAACGGCACGAAAAACTCTTTGAAGGCAAGGCTCACAAAGCTCCGTACCTATACAGCTTTACATAAAAAATTAAATCTAAATCAAATTATTAAAACAACAACAATGAAAAACTCAACACTCAACAACTTTTTAAAATGTTTCGTTCTCGCCATTTTCATGAGCGCTACATTAACGACCTATGCCCAAAAGAAATTTGGCGGTCTTGCACTTTATACGGTAAGAGATGACATGGGCACAGATGCTAAGGAAACTCTACAAGCCGTTTCAGATGCCGGTTATAAGAACATAGAAGCAGCTGGTTATGAAGATGGCAAGTATTACGGCATGACACCTACTGATTTTAAAGACCTATTGAAATCTTTAAAATTAAAACCAATAAGTACGCACCAAAGTGCTGTTACTCTTGACAATGCAGATAAAATGATGGCAGATGCAAAGGCTGCAGGTTTCAAATATTTTGTAGTTCCAATTCCACCAATGGGTATGTTTACTTTTAACCAAGAAAACAGAACAATGGGCATGACCGGTACAGTTGAAGATTTGGCTAAAATTTTAACTACACTTGGCGAGAAAGCGAACAAGGCAGGATTGAAATTATTATACCACAACCATGATTTTGAGTTCAAGAAAAATGCTGACGGTATCGTACCTATAGATTACCTATTAGAAAATGTAGATCCTAAACTATTGAATTTTCAAATGGATTTATTTTGGGTAACAAAAGCTGAAGCAAACCCAATTGCTTACTTCAACAAATACCCAGGTCGTTTTAAAATATGGCATGTTAAGGATATGGATGAGCAAGGTAGATTTGCACCAGTAGGTACAGGTTCTATAGGTTTCAAAAATATTCTTGATAACAAAGAACTTTCTGGCATGAAATACTACATGGTAGAGCAAGACATGACTTTTGAAGGTCTTAAGCCTTTAGATGCTATTAAAATTAGTCATGACGGACTTAAAGAAATAGGTTTTAAATAAGCAGTAAAAACTACAATACACATTATGAAAAATCTTATTCAATTAACGACTATACTAGTCGTTACGATATTCTGCACTTCTATTTCTGCGCAAGATGTGGTACTTACGGGATCACAGGTTCCTGCTACAACTACTGAATTCGGACAAATACGGGGTTATATCCATAATGATATAACTACGTTTAAAGGTATACCCTATGCACAGGCAAAAAGATTTGAAGCTGCCGTAAACCCTACAAAATGGGAAGGTATTAAAAGCACGACCATGTATGGTCCGGTTGCTCCTTTATTGAATCCTACTACTGCTATTCAAGATGAATCTGAATTCGTTTTTGATCATGATTGGGGATTTCCAAATGAAGATTGCCTTAGTTTAAATGTGTGGACACCTCAAGCAACTACCGCTAAGAAAAGACCAGTATTATTTTGGATTCACGGTGGCGGATTCACAACCGGCTCTAGTCACGAATTACCATCTTATGATGGAGAGAACTTAGCTAAAAAAGGTGACGTAGTGGTCGTTTCCATCAATCACCGGTTAAATGTTCTTGGTTTTTTAGACTTATCCGCTCATGGCGAAAAATATAAGCACTCTGCCAACAACAGTATTCTAGATATGGTAAAGGCGCTAGAATGGGTAAAGAACAATATCGAAAACTTTGGTGGCGACCCTAATAATGTTACCATTTTTGGTCAATCTGGTGGTGGAGCCAAAGTAACTACCCTTATGGCGATGCCTAAAGCTAAAGGACTTTTTCATAAAGCTATAAATCAAAGTGGCTCTTTTAGAACGGCCATGTTAGAGAAAGAAGATACGCAAGCAATTGCCACAGAAACATTAAAGATTCTCAGTTTAAACACAACGAATGTTGACAGTATTCAAAATATACCTTTTGAAGTTTTAGCTGAAGCAAGTGGCAAAGCACTTAAAGTTGTTGGCGCACAAATGAAAGCGGCAGGCAAACCTGTTATTGGTTTTGGGTTAAATTGGGGACCTAGTAGAGATGGCACGGACCTTCCATATCAATTAAGCTCTAAAGAAGCGTTAGCAGTGTCCAAGGATATTCCTTTTTTAATTGGTACCGCAAAAAACGAGTTCGCCCCTTTTGCTAATATGCGTTTTGTTGGAGCTTCTGATGAAACCATCATGAAGCACATTAAAGTTACCTACAAAGACAAAGCTGATGCCTATGTAAAAGCCGTTAAAAAAGCCTATCCAAACGATACAGAAGCAAAAGACCTTTTAGATGTTGACACCATGTTTAGACCTGGCGCCGTACAAGAAGCCAATGATAAATCTGGGTTAAATGGAGCACCCGTATATATGTATTTATTTACATGGCAATCTCCAGTTTTCGATGGTAAATATAAGGCACTACATTGTATGGAACTTCCGTTTGTTTTTGACAATATAGACCTTGCTAATAAAATGACCGGTGGCGGTGAAGAAGCTCATCAACTTGCTGATAAAATGAGTAGCGCATGGCTAAATTTTGCAAAAACCGGTAATCCTAATCATGCTGGCTTACCAGAGTGGCCAGCGTATAACAGTAACAATACCGCAACTATGCATTTTGATGTTACGTGTGAAGTAAAGCCACAGCTGGATAAAGAATTATTCAGTATTGTTTTAGGCAATTAAATAGTTGACCCTATTTATTACGAATAAAAAAGCCCTGTCGTTCAGATAGTTAAAATGGTCGTTGGCAGCATTTCATTCTTTAAATAAACCCTCAACATTTAATTTCCTAGAATATCAATTTAACATATAAATCAATGAAAAAAATAACTTTCAAATTTAGCGCAACTACCTTCATCATACTTTCTATGATGGCAAGTTGTAGTGAAAAATATACTTCTGAAGTTAAAGAAGGTATTACTATAGTTACAAATGAAGATGGTGCTACTTTAGGATATTCAACCGAATCTGGCGTTGCCATTATTGCGCAAGACAGATATGCATTTAAAGATTTGAATAAAAATGGAAGTCTAGATAGTTATGAAGATTGGCGATTGCCTGTAACGGAAAGAGCCAAGGATTTGGCAAGTAAGATGAGTCTTGAAGATATATCGGGACTTATGTTATACAGCTCACACCAGTCAATACCATCTGGCAGTCGTGGATATGGCTCTTCGGTATATAACGGAAAACCATTTGAAGAAAGTGGCGCTGCTTCTAGTGATTTATCTGACGGGCAAAAGAAATTTTTAACAGACGACCATTTGCGCCATGTATTGATTACTTCAGTTGAAAGTCCGGCAGTAGCTGCACAATGGAACAATAATGCCCAAGCATTTGCTGAGAGTTTGTATTTGGGTATACCGATAAATACCAGTTCAGACCCAAGACATGGCAGTGATTCTTATGCAGAATTCAATGCCGGTGCAGGTGGCGCAATTTCTATGTGGCCCGGCACTTTAGGCATTGCCGCATCTTTTGATCCTGAATTAATGAAGCAATTTGGGGAAATTGGCTCTGTAGAGTACAGGGCTTTGGGTATCACAACTGCTTTATCTCCGCAAATAGACTTGGCTACGGAACCACGTTGGAGCCGTTTTGATGGTACTATGGGTGAAGACCCAGATTTGACTACAGATTTGGCACGTGCCTATGTAGATGGCTTTCAGTCATCAGACGGTGGCGATTGGGGTACACAAAGTGTCAATGCCATGATAAAACACTGGCCGGGTGGTGGTCCAGAAGAAGGTGGTCGTGATGGTCACTTTGGTTATGGTGCTTATGCTGTGTACCCAGGGAAAAATATAAAAGATCATTTACAGCCTTTTACGCAAGGTGCCTTTAAGTTAAACGGACCTACTAAAATGGCTTCTGCCGTTATGCCTTATTATACCATTTCAGACGGTGAAGGTGAAGCGGTTGGTAACGGATTCAACAAATACCTTTTAACAGATGTACTTCGTGGAGAATATGGTTACGAGGGTGTCATCTGTACCGATTGGGGCATTACAAACGATGTCAAGGCGGTTGACAAATTTGAAGGTAAAAGTTGGGGCGTAGAGACTATGACCATTGCAGAGCGTCATTATAAGGCAATTGCTGCAGGTGTAGATCAATTTGGCGGAAACAATGATATGGGACCGGTAATAGAAGCCTATAATATGGGCGTTGCAGAACATGGGGTAGAAGCTATGCGTACCCGTTTTGAAGCCTCGGCCGTTCGTTTACTGACCAATATTTTTAGAGTCGGACTATTTGAAAATCCTTATTTAGATGTTACCGAAACTTCTAAGACCGTAGGTAATAGCGAATTCATGAAAGCTGGTTTCAACGCACAATTGAAATCAATAGTGATGCTTAAAAATCAAAAAAACACTTTACCAATTAAAGATAAAAAGAAGGTGTACATACCACAACGATATGTTGCACCAAGTACCAATTGGTGGGGTATGACATCTGAAGAAAAAATGGTTGACCCATACAATCTAGAGGTGGTAGCCAAGTATTTTGACGTGGTATCTACACCTGAAGAGGCAGATTTTGCCATAGTTGGTATTTATAGTCCAGATGGCGGTGTTGGTTATAACCGTACCGATCTAGAAAAAGGAGGTAATGGTTACGTTCCTATTAATTTACAGTATGGAGATTACACTGCAACTACGGCTCGTGAAGTTAGTTTGGCCGGTGGTAGTCCATTAGAAGATTTTACGAATAGATCTTATAAAGGAAAATCTGTTAAAACTATTAATACAACAGATATGCAATTAGTCAACGAGACGAAGAAAAAAATGGGCAACAAACCCGTTATCGTTTCCATAAAAGTTTCTAAACCAATGGTTTTTTCTGAAATCGAGAAAAGTGCTTCTTCCATACTAATTCACATGGGCGTTCAAGACCAAGCTTTAATGGAAATTATTACAGGAGCTGCCGAACCCTCTGCACTACTCCCCTTTCAAATGCCTGCCGATATGTTAACCGTAGAGGCTCAATTTGAAGATGTACCAAGAGATATGCAGCCGTATATAGATTCTGAAGGTAATTCATATGATTTTGCATATGGATTGAACTGGAACGGAGTTATAGCCGATGAACGTGTAAAGGCGTATAAATAATTACAATTACCAAACAACGGAGATTGCCCTAAGGAGATTTTTCTTCTTGGGGCTTTTTTTTGGATGAAATGGTTTATTCATTCTAATTATCCTTTCAAATATATAAGACATATTAAACCTTTCCATAAAAACAATGTCTAATTCCATTAGTATAGATGTTTCTATTTTTGCAGACAGATCAACAACCATTAAGAATTAAAAAATGAGAATGACTACAGGATTACGCATGAGAATTATTCACCGCTACTTAGGTTTCTTCCTAGCTGGTATTATGGCTATGTACGCCATTAGCGGAATTATCATGATTTTTAGAACTACCGATTTTTTAAAGAGCGAAAAAATAACGGAAAGACAATTGGACCCAAACTTGTCTGCCGGTGAACTTAGTGGTGCTCTTCGCATCAAAGGCGGCGTAAAACCTGAAAAAACAGAAGGAGATATCGTTTATTTTAAACAAGGTCAATACAATTCAAAAACAGGTATGGCCACGGTAAAAAAAATGGAGCTTCCTTTTATCTTGGATAAAATGGAGCACTTACATAAAGCGACCACCAATAGCCCTGTGTATTTTCTGAATATATTTTTCGGCTTGTCATTACTCTTTTTTGTAATTTCTTCCTTTTGGATGTTTATGCCAAAAACTACTGTATTTAAAAAAGGTGTTTATTTTACTTTGGGCGGTATGCTACTGACCATCATACTACTCTTTGTATAAGTAATACGCATAAAATTATAGCTTAAAAGCCACCAGTTGAGGAAACTTAAATCGTGGCTTTTTCATTTTTTAACCACTACTACACTATAAAAGTAATTCAATCTTAGTATCTTGAAGATTATAAGTTAAAATTACTTCCCCTACCACTTTTACCCAAACAGTTAAATAACAGCTACATACATAAAGCTGTCAGCTATCTATTTTCACATACACCAATATTTGTGTTGGTCAATACTTTTAAAAGGTTCCCGAAAATTAAAATCAATAAATTTCTAAAACCATTACTATGAGTAAACCAAATAACAATGAAGTTCGTGAATATGAATTAGAAACATGGACAAGATGCGCTACCAGTTATAATGATACTTGGGCTACTTTAACTAATGAAACGTTGCCATTATTAATAAGAAAAACGGTTATTAAACCTACTAGTTCTGTATTGGATATTGGCTGTGGTGCAGGTAACTCTACTAAGAAAATTAGTGATTCTGGAGCTGACGTAATTGGAATAGATTTTTCCGAAAAAATGGTAGCGGAAGCAAGTAGTACGCATCAAAATATCACCTTTAAACAATCTGATGCAGAGAACATTCCAATTGAAGACAACTCAAAAGATGTGGTGATTTCAAATTTTGTAGTGCATCATTTCGCAGAACCAAGTAAGGTCTTTAAAGAAATAAGTAGAGTTCTTAAACCGAATGGAAAATTTGCCTTCGCTGTTTGGGGAGCAAATGAAGAACAAAGCTCGTTAGGTGCTTTTTTTCAAGCCTTCGCTAATCATCATGAATTATCAGCACTGCCTCACGGTCCGTTATTCGGAGTTACAGATTTTGAAACTTATGACAAACTTGCAACTCAGGCGAATCTGAAAAATTTTAAACTAGAAAAGCTAGATACGCAGTGGAAGATGGATTCGCTAGACCCACTTATAAATGGTTGTTGGGATTGGGGCAACCTGCATTTATTCCCAAAAGAGAAACAACAAGCCATTAAAGCTGATTTCATTAAAAATTGCGAGCCTTTTAGAAAAGAAAATGGATACTCATTTCCGCACTCAGCAATGATCGGGTATGCAGAAAAATATAGCTCTTAGCTTAAAAATATACCTATGATAAAATTCTTTCGGAAAATTCGTCTACAACTTATCTCTGAAAACAATCCTTCCTCTTCGACAGGTAGATTCAGTAAGTACTTACTATACGCTGTAGGGGAAATTATTCTAGTGGTTGTTGGAATATTGATTGCCTTGGCTATTAACAATTCCAATGAAAATCGAAAAAGTTTAGCGCAAGAACAGGTAATTCTAAAACAGTTAGCAACAGATTATAAAGCGAACCTTATACAGTTAGAAAATAAAATTGAAATGAGGCGTAGACTAATCGCTGAAAGCTTAAATGTTCTGGACATTACCGCAAAAAACAAAACCATAAGTGAAGATTCACTTTCTGTAATTTTCGCTACTTTTTTTATGGACCCTACTTTTGACCCCATAGAAAATGATGTGATGAATTCTGGCAATATTAAATTGATACAAAATGACTCACTGAAACAAGCTTTGTCGCACTGGACATCGGACGTTAAAGCCTATTCAGAATCTGAACATATACAACATGACCATTACATTTCCGAAATAATACCTTTTATGAAAGAAGTAGGTATTATGCGTAATGCAAACCACGTTTTTTGGAGGGCACAAGAACTTAGAATGGGATTTTTGGATAAGGGTAAAAACGACAAAATTTTAACCATCGGTAAAAGCCAAAAACCAATAGCTGTGGATGCTATTTTAAAAGACCCAAGATTAGAAGGTCTAGTCACCTTCATTTTTACATTTTCTCAAGTTTGTAATCTAGAGGGACAAACACTTAAAGAAAAAATGGAAAAAATTATTGAAATTCTTGAAAGTGAGATTGAATAGATAAGCACATTTGTCATAAAAGAACTTTGGTAATGAAGCACCAACTTAAAATCGTATTGACCTTAATCATGTGTCCACTACTCCATTACGCTTGTAATAAACGACTCTACACCTCAACGTTTCATCACAACAACATAGACCGTGAATATGTCCTTTATATTCCTGAAAGATTACCAGAAAATGCACCGTTAGTTTTTGTCCTTCATAGTTATGGGCGTTACGCAAAAGACCATATGCAGAGCCTTCAATTAGATAGCCTTGCCGAAGTACACAAGTTTGCTGTATGTTACCCTCAAGGCACTTTAGATGTTAATACAGGTCAGCCCTATTGGTCTGGCGGGCTAGGTTCTACATCTATTGATGATGTTGGCTATTTAACTGCGCTGGCAAAAGAGCTACAAACCACTTATAAACTAGATGCAGATAGAACTTTTACATGTGGTATTTCTAATGGCGGTTTTATGAGCTATACCTTGGCTGCAGAAGCTCCAGAGGTATTTAAAGCTGCGGCTTCTGTTACAGGAACTATGACAGGGCGCGTTTGGGACACCAGAAAAACAATCCCCAAACCAATACCTATTTTACAGATTTCCGGAGTAAAAGACAGCGTTGTTCCTATAAACGGCAGCATGTCTACCGAATACGGATGGGGAGGTGCTCCACATATGGATGCCGTAATGAACTTTTAGAGCACATTTAATAAATGTACTAAAGTTGACACTTTGACTATTTCAAATACTATTGATGCCTATCACTATAAAACGTGTATAAACGACAATGAAGTCTGGTATTATAAGCTGAAAGAATTTGGACACGATTTACCTACTTTAGAAAATTCGGGCATTAATGCCAATGAACTGATATGGGAGTTCTTTAGCAGTTACTAAATTCAATCTGTTTTTGAAAATTGGTTAAGAGCGCTATAAATTATCGACCTTAGCCAAGATAAAAATAGACCATGACTTTAGAATCCAATCAAGTATCAGTTGTTATGTTAGGTGCAAGTGGTGCGGTAGGTACAGAAGCCTTACATACACTTCTTCAATTAAAGAATATTAAGCAAATTATCTTGTTGGGCAGAAGTCCTATTTCAAATATAACTGCCAGCAACGTGCAACAGCATAAAATAGATATTGGTGATGCTAGTTCTTACCAGAACATTGTACAAAATAATACCATTGCAATTTGTACACTTGGGGTTGGTCAGCCTTCAAAAATGAGTAAAGAAGATTTTATAAAAATCGATAAAACCGCGGTGTTGGATTTTGCGACGGAATGTAAAAAAGCCGGAGTGAAACATTTTGAATTATTGGCATCGGTAGGTATTAGTTCAACCTCATCATCTTTTTACCTCCGTACTAAAGGCGAGTTGGTAGAAGAGCTAAAAGCTTTGAATTTTGACCGACTAAGTATTTTTCAACCTTCTATGATATTAACGCCCAACAATCGCTACGGTATTGGGCAAGCAATTACCTTGAAAGTATGGCCATTGTTAAAACCGGTATTACTTGGAGGTTTACGAAAGTACAGAGGTGTTCCCGTGAGCATTTTAGGGCAAGCCATGGCAAAGAATATTCTAAAAGATGGTGAAGGGTATGAAACCCTTCAATGGGACGATTTTTATGCTATCAGTACATAAATCAGCAAAAATCATATCTAAAACCAAAACAGCATTTAGAACTTAATTATCGCACTAAATTTATCGACCAAAAATAAAATTGAAACGCTCTTTTCTGAATTTCAATATCATAAGAAAAATACCATCAAACTTCTGTATCTTGCAGTAGACCAAGCTAAGTACACTCCCCTACCACTTTAGCACAACTAATATTAATTAAAAATTCTGAAACTATTATTCGCAATCCTTTTGGGAAGAAGTGAATGCTTGTTAGTTTTCATATTCAAAATATTTAGTATTAACCTAGCCTAATAAAAGGCTACAAGAACCAAACTACCATTTATGAAACATTTTTTACTGTTATTCTTATTTGTAACAACTTCCATCTCAATTCATGCCCAATCTAAACTGATAAAAGCAGATTCATACTTAGATGTCAGAACCGGAAAATTAATTTCTCCTGCTAATCTGCTCATCGAAAACGGAACCATAAAATCTATTAATCCAAAGGCGCTTCCTGAAGGCATTGAAACAGTCGATTTAACAGGTAAAATCTTGTTGCCGGGTCTTATGGATATGCATGTGCATTTAGACGGTGACTTTACAGGCAGCTGGGATTATGTGTATAAAGAAAGTGCTAGCCAAGGTACTGTTAGGGCTGTGGTCAATGCAGAAAAAACACTAATGGCTGGTTTCACTACCATAAGAAGTATTGGGCAATTACATATTACTCCAGAACTCATTGATGTTGCCGTTTCTGAGGCTTCTGATAAAGGGATGATCGCTGCACCTAGAATTATTCCATCGGGACATATGATTTCTATTAGTGGCGGACACGGAGATATTTCTCTTGGTCTTGCCGAGGGATTAGTGACAGTTGGACCTAATGACGGAATCATTAATGGAAAATATGATGCTATCGAAGCAGTGAGATATCAAATTAAACATGGTGCTAAATTCATTAAAATGCATGCAACGGCAGGTGTACTTTCTATGGAAGATGCCATTGGCGCACAACAATTAAGTAATGAAGAAATGAAAACCGTTGTAGACGAAGCTGCAAGACATCACATTAAAGTAGCTGCCCACGCACATGGTACCGAAGGTATTAAAGAAGCTATTAAGGCTGGTGTGTATTCTATTGAGCACGGTTCTATAATAGATGAAGAAGGCATCCGGTTAATGAAAGAAAACGGTGTTTACCTAGTACCAACAAGAGGACTCGCTTCCATAATTGAACCTATGATTGATAAAATGGATCCTGTAATGGCCGGTAAAGCTGAATATGTAATGCCTATTGCCAAGCAGAACCTGAAAAATGCAATAAAAGCTAATGTAAAAATTGCCTTTGGTACAGATACGCCTATCATCCCTCATGGAAAAAATGCTATTGAATTTGCGGCATTAATGGAATGTGGCATGAATTCTATGGAAGCTATACAAACAGCTACCACCAATAGTGCAGAAATGTTAGGTCTTGCGGATCGCGGTGAGCTAAAACAAGGGTTACTAGCAGATATTATTGCCGTAGATGCAAATCCTATTAAAGATATATCCACTTTAGAGAATGTAAAATTTGTTATGAAAGACGGAGTCATTTATAAGAATGAAAAGTAAATAACCTCGGGGCAAGCCCGCGATACATTGTATTGAAAAATATTTAATATTTCGACCCAATCGTCACGGCATTTGAATCTCGATTATCGAGTAGAAGCCACTTGTTGGTACTATAGTCAATCAATTAAAAAACGAACATCATGAAATCATCGCATCACATTTTAATCAGAACACTTCTTTTAGGCTTTTCCGTAATATTATTTTCAGGTACTGTAGCATACGGCCAAACGAAAACCGAACAGATAGATGAGCTTTTAAAGGAATATCTAGCCTATTCTAAATTTAATGGTTCTGCTCTAGTTGCCAAAGATGGAAAGGTCATTTTCAAAAAGGGATATGGCATGGCGAATATGGAATGGGATATTCCAAATAACCCCAACACCAAACATCGCCTAGGCTCTGTGACCAAGCAATTTACTGCCATGCTTATTCTACAAATGGTAGCCGAAGGTAAACTAGATCTGCAGGCACCTATTACTAACTACTTGCCAGAGTATCCAAAAGAAAACGGAGACAAAATTACCACCCATCATTTATTAACCCATACTTCTGGTATACCGAACTACACGTCATTTCCCGATTTTTTCAAAGACGTAAGTAGAGACCCGTACACCCCAGAAGAGTTTACTACAAAGTTTCAAGATATGGAGCTAGAGTTTACTCCCGGCGAAAAGTTCAATTACAGTAATTCCGGTTATTTTTTATTGGGAGTGCTTATTGAAAAACTATCCGGTAAAACGTATGAAGAAATGCTAGACGAGAAGATATTTTTTCCATTAGGTATGAAGGAATCCGGATTCGATCATCATTCCGACATCCTAAAAAATAGAGCAACAGGTTATGAAAATAATGGAAACGGATTTATCAATTCCCCTTTCCTAGATATGTCTATTCCGTATGCTGCAGGATCGTTATACGCTACCGTAGAAGATTTATACCTGTGGGACCAAGCATTGTATACCAACAAATTGTTATCCCAAAAATATATGGATATGTATTTTAAACCACACACACCCGCTTTCGGCAGTTTTCATTATGCCTACGGATGGATGGTTGGTAATGAAGCCTTAGGTATCACAACCGATAGTATAGCAGTAATTACCCATGCTGGTGGTATTAACGGATTCAATACACAAATTTCAAGACAGCTTTCAGACAAGTCATTGATTGTGCTTTTAAACAATACAGGTGGTGCCCCATTAGGTAAAATCACGCAATCTATACTTGGTATCATAAACGATAAAAGTTACGACCTCCCTAAAACTCCTTTAGCATCTAAACTTTTAGAGGTCATAGCATCAAAAGGTATTGATGCAGGGGTTGCATATTTTAATAAAAATAAAGACAACAAAGATTTTGATGTCAATGAAAATGAAATGAACCAAACGGGATATCAACTATTGAGATCGGACAAAACCAAAGAAGCTATTCAAGTTTTTAAACTGAACGTAGACGCGTATCCAAAATCTGCCAATGTATATGATAGTTATGCCGAAGCATTAATGAAATCTGGCGATAACAAAGGTGCTATTGAAAACTATACAAAAGCGGTAGAAATGAATCCTGGTAATGAAAATGCCATAGATATGCTTACAAAATTAGGTGTCGATACCAGTAACTTAACAAAAGTGTTCGAAGTACCAGAGGCACTATTAGAAAGCTACATAGGTGTCTATGAATTAATGCCCACTTTTAAAATTACCATAACCAAAGAAGGCAAGCAATTAAAAGCACAAGCAACAGGGCAGCCGATGTTGGATATTCTCGCCAAATCGAACGATACTTTTTACTTAAAAGAAGTTGCTGCTCAAATTCAGTTTATTAAAGATGAAAACGGAGCAATTGAAAGTTTAACTCTATTTCAAAACGGTCAGGAAATGAATGGTAAGAAGGTGGAATAGTGTGAGATTATTTAGTCTTATCACCCACCCCTAGCCCCTCCCAAGAGGGGAACAACTAGCGTCTTTAATTAAAATATATTCTAAGAATAATTTTATGAAAACAGAAGTTTCAACTAACTCTAATTTCGCAATCAATAATGTACTTCTCCCCTCTTGGGAGGGGATTAAGGGGTGGGTCTTATGATGAGAAAGATTATTCCATACAACCTAAATTTAGTTGAACTCGCCAGAACATTAAGAAACAACATGACCCTTGGTGAAATTGCGCTATGGAGAGAGATAAAAGGTAAAAAGCTAGGTCAAAAATTTAGTAGACAAATTCCTATCGATCAATATATAGTTGATTTTTATTGCAAAGATCTTCAGCTCGCCATAGAAGTAGATGGCAGTATTCATTTTAAAGAAGGACACGAAGAAAAAGATAGGAAACGGCAAGCACGCTTAGAGTCTCTAGGAGTACATATGCTCAGGTTTTCAGATACTGATGTGAAGAATAATTTAGATTTTGTTTTAGAAGAGATTAAAGTAATAATTGAGAAATTAGAACAAACAAGAACCCACCCCTAGCCCCTCCAAGGAGGGGAACAGATAGTGCCTAAAATTGAATAATTGCATACCAATACATATTACCTCACCCAACACTAGTATCTTGCATATATAAACTACCCTTATGAAAATCAATTTACTGACTTGTGATGCCCAAAGACCAGATAGAAGAGCAATAGCTAATTGTATTGCAGAATTATCATCTAATGTTAGCGATTCGCTTGCCAATGAACTAACAGATATTCTTTTAGAAGGTGATGCAGTAGCTATTGAAGTAAGCGATAAGAATTCTGGTTCAGCTTTAAGGGCTTTGCGAAAGCTGAGTATCGACTATGAGATTATAGAATAAGGCGTTCTACATTCAGCACTTGTTAGCTTGTTCGTTATAAGTACTCCTGTCACTTCGAGTGAACTACGAGGTACGAGGAGTTTGTATCGAGAAACATTCGTGTACCAAAGGGTTCTCGATACAATTTTAAGTTTCCATTGCATTACAACTTAAAACCACTCGAACAGACGATGCATATTCAATTCAATAAATGTTAGCCCTTTCGTTCTAAGTAACATTGTCACTTCGAGTGAATTTTCAAAGAATGAGAAAATTTGTATCGAGAACTCGTTTGTCACCATCTCCCAACTTGCCAAAACCCAAAATACCCACCCCTAGCCCCTCCCAAGAGGGGAACAGACCGTGACTGTGATTAAGCTTATTAGATTAAGACCACACAACAGCACCAAACTGCGCAATGGCACCTTTAGGGTTGGGGTGAGCGGGGCATTGCAAAAACGCAACTCCCCATCCACCAAAAAACCCACAACCAAAAACGCAATTCTCCCCTCTTGGGAGGGGATTAAGGGGTGGGTGCTACGATACTGAAGATTTCATTAAACTCCCTAACCAATTTCTTTACAAAATTATTCCACTAAAAGCTTAGCAGAAATTAATAGTATCTATTCCTAAACAGTACCATCTCAGCATAACTTCTTGAGTTTAAGATAGTATTGGTAAAGTTCAAGTATTAAAGCTGTATACTATGAATGAACAATTAAAACAATAGATATGGGAATGATTAAGGATAGAAAGAAATTCAATAGAACTAAAGAGCAAACCAATCCAACGAATCCGACCGGTAATACCAATCAGCTAAACAAAGAGTACAACATTAATAAGCCGACCATAAAAAAACAACAAAAAGATAAATGATGATGGCTATTAAAAAGAGCGATAACAATCCCTTTTAAAAAAATATAATAAGATTAAAATCAGAAGATATGGAATCACAAAATGATCTTAATACTAATATTCGATTAACAACCATAAAAATACAGGAGGAACATCCAGAATTGGTAAAATACATAAATGAAATACCACGAATCTTTTTTAAAGATGAAGAAGAAGTAAATAACAAAGCGCTAAAAGGATATTTAGATTCCCTAAATATGATATTAGAAACCTATTCAGAAGAACACTAAAAAACTACACATATGACAATCCAGATAAATACAGACAAAACCATTAATGGAGAAAAAAGAAATGCCGATTTTTTTTCTTCTCAGATTAAAGAGGCATTACAAAGATTTGAGTCTCACATTACCAGAGTAGAGGTTCATTTAAAAGATGAGAACGGAAAAAAAGACGGATTCAATGATATCTCGTGTCTGCTAGAAGCAAGAATAGAGGGCAGAAACCCCATTGCTGTTTCTAATCAAGCAGATACTATGGATCAAGCCGTAAAAGGTGCTATCGATAAAATTAAAACTGCTATAGAAAGTATTCTTGGTAAAATTCAAAAACAAAATCATTAGTTATGAAATCAAAAAATAATTTAGGTATTTGGATGGATCACTCCATCGCTAATTTGATTGATATCGATGCAAGAAAAGAATGTGGATCTATTGCATCTAATTTTACATCAGATACAAAGGAAGATGCATTGAATAAGAGTGAAAACCTTATGCATAATAAAAGACAGCAAATGAATGAAAAATTCTATGACACAATTGGAGCTCAAATTTTAAAATATAACCATGTGCTGCTATTTGGACCAACAAACGCAAAAGTAGAATTGCACAATTACTTGAATAAAGATTCACATTTTAAGAATATTAAGATTGATGTAGCATCATCAGACAACATTACAGATAATGAACAAGTAGCATTTGTGAAAAATCATTTTGCTAAAGTTTAGAATTCTGATAGAGATATAGTAGTTGTACAAACAGAAGCGTTTAGCAACCAATAAACCCACAACTAAAAACGAAAATCTCCCCTCTCGGGAGGGGATTAAGGAGTGGGTGCTACGGTGCTGAAGATTTCATTAAACTCACTAACCCAAAACACCCACCCCTAGCCCTTCCAAGGAGGGGAACAGTTTCTTACTTGAAACATACTTTGTAGATAAAACTGAAAAAGTAACTCTTATAAAAACACAACTCCCCAACCACCAACAAACCCACAAACAAAAACGTAAATTTCCCCTCTCGGGAGGGGATTAAGGGGTGGGTGCTATGGTGTACTAATTTCAATTAAAAACGCAGCTCACTATATTCTCTTTACACCCCTTTTATTTTTCTGACAGTTTTACGGAAACCCGTAAGAAAGTATGCCGATATCTGTTTATATTGCTGTACGAAGTAAAGTACACTCCCCTAACACTTTAACAGAATTAATTTTATAAAAAGGAAGATAATTTTATACCCTTATTTCAGGGAAATAAATACTTCTTGCCTCATCTAATATTTTCTAAAAAATTACATAATTATAAAACGAAAGATATGGGAATTAAAAAAGGTCCGAAACGTATTGCTAAATCAACTGGTAAACCTGATAGGCGGCAACGTGACAATAAGTCAACGCCTGGAAATACACCATCACTAAAACCCCACAAGCATAAGAAAGGAGATTAATCAATTACATTATGGCATTTTTAACAGACTATTCTTACCGACAGTTATTTGATAGGGTAGAAATTCAAGGTCTTAAGAGAATTGACCAGCAATTCTTTAAGACAAATCTTTATGACAATGAATATTTATACTACCTATTTAATCAACTAGATTTAAAAAGACTATTTACTGAAAAAATTCTTTTAAGCAATGATAAAAGGTACGTTACTGCATATAAAAAAGTACCTGAAAGAAAAGATAATGGTAAATATGTTTTGGAAATAAAAGGCAACGTCAAATATCATAAAGACAGTAAATGCGAAGCACTCTATAGGGGTTTTAAAAATTTTAATATGCCTGAGTCCATTATTAGATATCAACAGAAAAATGCAACTGATTATAATGCATTAGTTGATGATATAAGACAGTGGTTTAATAAAAACAATTATACTATAAAACGTTATGAAGATGGAGATATAAATGATCAAATTTTAACTAAAGATTTCAATAATGTATTTCCGAAAAAATACGATATCGAACCTATCACTATTAGTCAATCTGATACTAATTAATTTGAATGGTACATCGAAAAAAAATCTACTGGTGTAATTGAAACAAAAATCTCTTTTAATTATAATGAATTCTTATTAAAGATTACTGAAATAATAAAAAAGCGTGATTTTATATGTAATGGAAAAACTATGCAAAATCTTTCTAAATATGATTTTCTAGCAAAACGAGATAATTCAGATATAAATAGCTATATCCAAAATAGTATAAACAAAGGCTATCTAAAAGAAGTAAGTGAAGATTTTATAACTAATTATGGAATTGACCGACTTAAGGCTTTTTGGACAGAACATCAACTATTAAAACTAGAGGCTTTTAACTGTTTATCTGATTATTTCAAATGGACGTATAATTATAATGAAACAACATTTGAAGAAATATTTTTAGACAGTTTTAACCTCAAAGCTTGTAACTTATGCTATCAAAAAAATGAATCATAAATCATTCATAAAAGCAGAACTGCGATAAAAACTATCCGAATATAAATTATAATGAGTGCAAAAAACATACATTCCGAACCTTTTGATGGAGGAACAATTACAAAACTCGAAATATTTGAGGATTATGCACAAGCTTGGATTCCAACATTTTTGCCACAAGCTCACTTTGGCGAGATTCATATATTTGACTTTTTTTCTGGACCAGGTTATGATTCAAATAATATAGCTGGTAGCCCAATTCGTCTTTTAACTAAAATAATTGAGCATCAAGGTAATATTTTAAGAACTAAAACCAAATTAGTTTTACACTTCAATGAATTTGAGCCTAATAGAAAAGCACAGAATAAATTTGAACTACTCAAAAGGAATTGTGAAGATTTCATTTCGGAAAATCCAAAATTCAAGTATTTTCTTACTGTAAATTATTATAATGAAGATGCAGAAGAATTATTCTTCAAATTAATTCCAACAATTAAAGAATATCCGTCGTTAGTCTATTTAGACCAAAACGGCGTGAAATTCATTTCCCAAGAATATATTGATGAACTCGAAAGATTGAATACAACTGATTTTATCTATTTTGTTTCTTCTTCTTTTTTTAGAAGATATGGAATGACAGAAGAATTCAAAAAAGCTTTAGAAATAGATATTAAAGAATTGGAAAGTGAGGAATATCGAAATATGCATCGTTTAGTCTTCAATAAAATCAATTCTAGACTTCCAAAAAATTCGGAATTAAAATTATTTCCATTTTCAATTAAAAAAAATAGAAATATTTATGGAATCATATTTGGAGCAAAGAGTTATGCAGCAGTAGATAAATTTTTGAATATAGCTTGGAAAAGAAATAACTTAAACGGAGAGGCTGATTTTGACATTGATGAGGATAATAGTAAAATTCAACTCGATATGTTTGAGGGACAAAAATTGACAAAAGTTGAGAAATTTAAAAACGAATTAGAAACCAAACTTTTAAAAAGAAAAACTGTTACAAATAAAGTTGTCTTAATGTACACTTATTCAAATGGTCATATTCCACAACACGCAGTTGATTTATTAAAGCTAATGAAAAAACAAGGTAAATTGGAATATGAAGGAAAATCACCT
>TARA_R110002033_G_scaffold171007_2_pt1 | contig 38087 bp, 33 predicted proteins | sample TARA_R110002033 | Tara Oceans TARA_R110002033 (sample SAMEA4397051) | marine metagenome | biome: Polar Biome; feature: [SRF] surface water layer (ENVO:00010504); material: water (ENVO:00002006), including particulate matter (ENVO:01000060) such as... | depth 5 m
ATGTTGCGACTGAAGCGCGATGTTGTAGCTCGGCCCCATCCATCTCCATTCGTCTTTGGGTGATAGGTTCCAATCCGTGCGCGCAAGTTTGCCATCGTTCGCTGTACTTGATCGATCGCCACTGCGCCGGCGAAGGCCCCCGTCAAGAAGGCGGATTCCGGACTTTCTCTGCAAACGCGAGAAGCTCACGCCGTGGAGGTTGGTAGCCGACATTAAATCAATCATGAAACGGGATAGCCTTCTGCACTGCCTCATAGCGGTTCGGAGTCCATATTGACTCCGGCGTCGGAGATTAAGTTCGCATGTGCGGCAAAGGACGTCACTGCGCGTCCGACCCAAAGACGGAGCCGCTCCGCGCGCGAAGGCGTTTCGCGCGAACTTGGCCGGCAGGGTGTTGTTCCGCCGGTTGTTTCGCCAAGCACACATTCCCAATAACCATCGTCTGCCCCACGCGACTTCTGCCTTGTGAGGATTTCCAGCGCGGGCCCTTGGGAACCAGGCGGAACCCCTGCGCCCCGGACCGCATAGAAAATCCTTCGCCAATGCGGCCACTGGTCTTGGCTTGAGATCGCTGCGATGTCGTTCCTCCTGGCGATAATCGCTGCGCATCATGGTTTTCGCCTGTTCAACGGATCAGACGGATGGCGGAGCGTGAGCATATCGGGTCTGCAGCAAGGATTGTCATACCACGTTCAGTTTGGCATCAGGCGCCTTGGTTCAGGAGCGTCGTGATCATCTTGATCAGCTTCTGATGATCGGCGTCGAAATTTCGGATGCCCTCGGCCAGTTTCTCGGTCGCCATGGCGTCGGCGTTCATGTCCCAGCGGAATGCGGCCTCATCCAGCTTCACCGGTGGCACGCCGCTGGCCATGTCGGGCGACAGGGCGCGCGGCAGATCGGTATTGTCCGCGGCCAGTTCGTCCAGCAGTTTCGGCGAGATCGTCAGGTTGTCGCAGCCGGCCAGCGCCTTGATCTGGCCCGTGTTGCGGAAGGAGGCGCCCATGACGACCGTCTCGATGTCGTTCGACTTGTAGTAGTCGTAGATTGCCCGCACCGATTTCACCCCGGGATCTTCCTCCGGCGCGTAGCCTTCGACGCCCTCCGCTTTCTTGTGCCAATCGGTGATCCGACCCACGAAAGGCGAGATCAGGAAGGCGCCCGCGTCGGCACAGGCCGCCGCCTGGGCCATGGAAAACAGGAGCGTCAAGTTGCAGTCGATGCCCTCGCCCTGCAGAATTTCCGCCGCCCGGATGCCTTCCCAGGTCGAGGCCAGCTTGATCAGAATGCGATCGCGGCCGATGCCGCGGGCGGCGTAATCGGCGACGATCGCGCGAGCGCGGTCGACGGACGCCGCGGTGTCGAAGGACAGGCAGGCATCGACCTCGGTTGACACACGGCCCGGCACCAGTTTGGTCAGTTCCGCGCCGACCGCGACGGTCAGGGTCTCGGTCACCTCTTCCGGCGTTTTGCCGGCCTTGCGCCCGGCCTCGATTTCCTTGGCCACCAGCGCTTCCGACGCCGGATCCTTGAGCGCGCCGAACACCAGCGAGGGGTTGGTGGTGCAATCTACGGGCTGGTATTTCTTGACGGCGGCCACCTCGCCGGTATCGGCGACAACGGTGGTCATTTTCCTCAGTTGGTCCAGCGCGGTGGTCTGGTCAAGCACATCTGTCATGTCAGTCTCCTGGATTGGAATAGCCCTTGGCCACTTGCAGGGCACGCGCAACGATAGCCTCTTCGGTGATGCCGAAATGTTCATAAAGCTGCTCAGCAGGGCCGGACGCGCCAAAGCCATCCATGCCGATCACGTCGTCCTCGCTTTGGACATACCGCGTCCAGCCGAATTTGCTGGCCGCCTCGATCGCGATCCGAGGCGCGCGACCCAGAACCTGTTCCCTGTAAGTCTGGTCCTGACCATCGAAAAGCTCCCAGCACGGCATCGACACGACGGAGACCGAAAGGCCTTTCCCGGCCAGGGTTTCGGCGGCCTCGACCGCCAGGGCGACCTCGGTGCCGGTGGCGATCAGGGTGACGTCCCGGCCTTCTCCAAACGCGCGCAGCACATAGCCGCCACGGGCAGACAGGTTTTCGTCGCCAGCTTCAAGCCTCAGTTGTGGAACCGCTTGGCGCGACAGGGCGAGGAGCGATGGCACGTTGCGGGTGCGCAGCGCAATATCCCAACATTCCAGCGTTTCCACCGCGTCCGCCGGCCGGAAGACGTTCAGCCCCGGAATGGCCCTGAGCGAGGCCAGGTGTTCAATCGGCTGGTGGGTCGGTCCGTCCTCGCCCAGGCCGATACTGTCATGGGTCATGACATAGATCGTGCCCACGCCCATCAGTGCCGACAGGCGAATGGCGTTGCGCGCATAGTCCGAAAACACCAGAAACGTGCCGCCATAGGGGATCAGACCGCCATGCACGCTGATGCCATTCATCGCCGCCGCCATGCCGAATTCGCGCACGCCGTAGCCGACATAGTTGCCCGCCTCGTCCCGGGTGAACTGCTCATTGACCGCGGTCACCCGGGTCAGATTTGAACCGGTGAGGTCCGCCGAGCCGCCAATCAATTCCGGCAACGACGGGGCGAGAACTTCCAGGGCCATCTGGCTGGCCTTGCGGGTCGCGACCTTCTTCGGTTCGGCAAACAGCGCGGATCGCGCCTCTGCCAACGTCTTGTCGTAGATGTCGGGCAGCCTGCGGTCCTGGCGTCGGCCAAAGTCCGCTTGTTTGTCCGCGGGTTTGGTGGCCAGCAGGCGCTCCCACTCTGCCCGCAAGGTTTCGCCCCGGGTCCCGATCTTGCGCCATTCAGCCAGCAGCCCTTCGGGGATCCCGAAAGGGTCCGCGGTCCAGCCCAGCGCCTGTTTCGCCGCTTGAGCCTCGTTCACGCCAAGCGGCGCGCCATGGCAGTCATGCGACCCGGCCTTGGTCGGCGCACCGAAGCCGATGAGGGTCTTGAGGGCGATCAGCGAGGGACGGTCGGTTTCGGCCTGTGCCGCCGTCAGCGCCGCATCGATCTTCGCGGCATCATGTCCGTCGCAGCTTTGCACATGCCAGCCGCAGGCGGTCAGCCGACCGGGGATGTCGTCGGAAAACGACACCGAGGTCGGCCCGTCGATGGTGATCTGGTTGTCGTCATAGAGCACGATCAGCTTGCCCAGCCCGAGATGCCCGGCCAGGCTGATGGCCTCTTGCCCGATGCCCTCTTGCAGGCAGCCGTCGCCGACAAAGACATAGGTGTTGTGATCGACCAGATCCTCGCCGAATTCCCGGGCCAGCCGCAGTTCCGCCAGTGCCATACCCACGGCCATCGCGATCCCCTGGCCAAGCGGGCCCGTCGTGCATTCGATCCCCTTGGCATGTCCGTATTCCGGGTGGCCGGCGGTGATGGCCCCAAGCTGGCGGAAATTCCGCAGCTGCTCGAGGGTCATGTCCTCGTAGCCGGTCAGGTGCAGTAGGGAATACAGCATCATCGAGGCATGGCCGTTCGACAACACCAAGCGGTCGCGGTCCGGCCAGTCCGGCGCGGCGGCGTCGAACTTCAGATGGTTGCGGAACAGCACCGTCGCCGCATCCGCCATGCCCATCGGCGCGCCGGGATGGCCCGAGTTCGCCGCCTCGACCGCGTCGATACTGAGCGCGCGGATGCAATTCGCGAGGGCGAAACTCTTCGGGTCGAGCGCCGCCTTTTCGACGACGAAGCTATCGGTGGGCATAGAAGGTCTCCTTGGCCAGAGCGCGAGCTTCGGCAATTCGAGCAGACGTTAGCGCCAACATCGCGGCGCAAAAGAAAACGGGGAATGTATCCCCCGCCTGGACGTGGTTATTCCGCCGCGCTCAGCGCCGTTACGATCCGGGAAAAGGCCCCGGCCTTCAGCGACGCACCCCCCACCAGGGCGCCATCGACATTGTCCAGCGCAAAGATGGCCTCGGCGTTGTCTGGCTTGACCGACCCGCCGTACAGCAGGCGCATGCCATTGCCTTCTTTTCCAAATCGTTCGGTCAGTTGCTTGCGCAGAAAGCCGTGCACATCGGCAATCTGCTCCGGCGTTGGTGTTCGGCCGGTGCCAATGGCCCAGACAGGTTCATAGGCGACGACCACATGCGCCGCCACGCTGTTGTCCGGCAGGGAGCCGCGGACTTGCGCACCAATGACGTCCAGCGTCGTGCCTGCGTCCCGTTCCGCCTCGGTCTCGCCGACACAGACGATGGCGGTGAGGCCGCGCTCCAACACTGCGACCGTCTTGGCCCTGACCAAGGCATCGGTTTCGCCGTGATCGGTGCGTCGTTCCGAGTGTCCGAGGATCACGTAGCTTGCGCCTGCATCCGCCAGCATCGCGGCCGAAAGATCTCCGGTATGCGCGCCGCTCAGTTCGGAATGGCAGTCCTGTGCGCCGATCCGCAGATCCGAGCCGATCGCCATTTCGTGCATCCGGTGAATCAACGTGGCGGGCGGGCAGATCAATACGTCGCAGTCCGGCCTGCCAAACCCGGCGATCAAGGTTTCAATCTCGATCAGGTCTCCGCTGAGACCATTCATTTTCCAGTTGCCAGCGGCAAGCTTCGTTTTCATCGTTTTCTCCTCACCAGCAGCAGAAGCCGCCATCGACCAAGAGATCGACACCAGTGCAGTAAGACGCCGCGTCCGACAGCAGGAACACCGCCGGGCCGACCATTTCGTCGACATCGGCCATGCGCTGCATCGGCGTCTGACTCTCGAATTCGCGGGTCTGATGGACCATCTCGGGCCGCGTGTTCATCGGCGTCGCCGTATAACCGGGCGAGATCGAGTTCACCCGGATGCCACGCCCGACCCATTCCATCGCCATCGATTTCGACATGTGGATCACGCCGGCCTTGGAGGCATTGTAGTGAACCTGGTCGAGGCCGCGATTGACGATCACGCCGGACATCGAGGCGATGTTGACGATCGACCCGCCCTGGCCATGTGCCAGCATCGCGCGCGCCTCGGCCTGGCAAGAGAGCCACACGCCCTTCATATTGATGTCCATGAGGGTCTGGTACTGGTCTTCCGGCATCTCCTCGCAGGGCGCGGCGTTGGCGATTCCGGCGGCGTTGACCGCCAGTCGCAGTGGGCCGAGTTCGGTCTCGGTGCGCTTCACCGCCTCGGCCAGCGCCTCGCCCGACGTGACGTCGGCGGCGATCTGGATGGATTTGCGCCCTGCCTCCTCGATGAAATCGGCGGTCCGGGACAGACCGTCATCGCTGCGCCTGTCCAGCAGCGCCACGTCTGCGCCGGACTGCGCCAGGCCCATTGCAATGCGTTGACCAATGCCGCTGCCGGCGCCGGTGACAAGCGCCACACGGCCAGACAGGTCGAACAAGGCCGGTGTATTCAATGTGATTTGGGACATAAGTCTTCCAGTTCGGTTTTGTCGGTCCACATGGAGTTCAGGACATGATCAGGCCGCCATCGACATTGATGGTCTGACCGGTGATGTAATCGGCGTCGTCGCTGGCAATGAAGGCCGCAAGGGCAGCCACGTGCTTGCCTTCGCCTGCGCGTTTCATCGGGATGTTCTGAACCCAGCTTTCCATCAGTTCACCGGGGCCGAAATCGCCCAGCATTTCGCCCCAGACCCGGTCATTGTAGTCCCACATGTCGGTCTTGATGATGCCGGGGCAGATCGCATTGACGGTGATATTGTCGAGCGCCACTTCCTTGGCGAGGCTCTGGGTCATGCCCATGACGCCGAATTTCGAGGCGGCGTAATGCGGTGTATAGATGAAGCCATCGCGCGCTTGGCCAGAGGCCATGTTGATCAGCCGCCCGCCCTTGCCGGACTTGCGCATTCGCCGGATCGCTTCCTGACAGCACAGGAACACGCCCTTGGTGTTGACGGCCATCGTGGCGTCCCACTGGTCTTCGGTCAGGTCGTCGATCTTGGCGATGGTGATGATGCCCGCGTTCTGGACCGAGATATCGACCGCGCCGAATTCCTCCTCCGCCCGGTCGTAGAGCGCGGCCACGGCACCCCGGTCGGTGACGTCGCAGATCACACCCACGGCCTTGGCGCCGGTTTCGCGCAGCTTGGCGGCGGCCTCTTCCACCCCGGCTTCGACCGAGGCGATCACCAGGTTGGCGCCCTCGGAGGCGAAGCGTTGGGCGATGGCGAATCCGATGCCCTTGTTGCCGCCGGTGACGACGACGGTCTTTCCTTCGAAGCGGTTCATGTTGGTCTCCTGTGTCTGTTCAGATAAGGATCAGGCGGTGGCCAGTTCCATGACCGAAACGTCGTTCGCCTCGCTGTGATCCAGGATGCCGGATTGCCGCCCCGCCGCCATCACGAGGATGCGGTTGGACACGCCCAGCACTTCTTCGAGGTCAGAGCTCACGACAATCACGGCCACGCCCTCATCGGCCAGGCCGCGAATGATTTCGTAGATCGAAGATCGCGCGCCGACGTCGATGCCGCGGGTCGGTTCGTCCAGCAGCACAACGCGCGGATTGCGGGCCAGCCATTTCGCGATGACCACCTTCTGCTGGTTGCCGCCCGACAGCTCGCCGGCATTCTGCTTTCCGCGGCCCTTCACGCCGAATTTGCGAATGCTCTCATCGGCGAAGTCGCGCACCCGGCGCGCGGTGATCCAGCCCCCCTGCCCCACGGAGTCGAAATTGGAATAGGCGATGTTCTCGGCAATCGAATGCTCGAGAACGACCCCTTGTTGTTTGCGGTCCTCTGGCACCAACACGATGCCATTTTCGATTGCGCCCTTGGGTGAGGCCGGGGTTATGTCTTCGCCGTTCAGCCGGATGCGGCCCGACTTGATCGGGTCTGCCCCGGCGATGGCGCGCACCAGTTCGGTGCGTCCAGCGCCCACCAACCCGGCAATGCCGAAAATCTCGCCCTTGCGGACGGTGAAGTTGACATCATTGAAACGGCCGTCAGGCGAGGACAGGCCGGATACTTCCAGCACCGGTTCCTCGGTCGGCTTGGCCAGCGGCGGGAACATTTGCTCCATGCTGCGTCCGACCATGGCTTCGACAATCGTGCGCACCGGCAGATCAGCGGTGTCGAACTCCTGCACTTTCTCGCCGTCGCGCATGACGACGATGCCGTCGGCGATCTGCTTGATCTCCTCAAGCCGGTGGGAAATGTAGACGATGCCGACACCTTCGGCCTTCAGCCGCTCGATCTGGCGGAACAGAAGCTGGGTTTCCTCGCCGCCAAGCGCTGCCGTCGGCTCATCGAGGATGAGAAGTTTCGCGTTCAGGGTCAGCGCCTTGGCAATCTCGATCAGCTGTTGGCTGGCAGTCGACAGGCCCTCGACAAGTCGTCGCGGCGAGATGTCGAGGCCGAGCCTCTGGAGGCCATGATGGGCGCGTTCCTCCATGGTCTTGCGGTCTATTCGGCCATTTTTCATCGGATAGCGCCCGACGAATATGTTCTCGGCAATGGACAGCTGTGGCAGAAGCAGCAGTTCCTGGTGGATCATGCCAACACCGGCGTCGATCGCCTCGCGTGGGGTGGCGGGCGCGTAGGACGCGCCCTGCCAGGTCATTTCACCGGACGAAGGGAGAACCGTCCCCGAAATGACGTTCGACAACGTCGATTTTCCGGCACCGTTCTCACCCAGCAACGCCAAGACCTCGCCCGCGTGAACATCCATGTCGATCCCGTGCAGAACCTCGACAGGTCCATAGGACTTGTGAATGTTGCGAAGGGTCAGAATGGGTGTCTTGCTTTCAGAGGTCATGGAGTGGCCTTTCGTGGTCTGGTGCCGGTGGTCGTGGATCAGGGATGCTGTTCGACGTAAGCCGGGGCGTCTTCGCAGGTGGTCAGGACCGCGTTGGGGATCTGACGTTCCGGCACCTCTTCACCCGCTGCGACCTTGATCGCCGAATCCACTGCCAGGCGCCCCATCAGCTGGGTGCTCTGGGTGGCGGTGACGATGAAGGGACCTTCGCATTTCGCGAGGTATTCCAGCGCCGCGACGTCTCCGTCATAGCCGCCGATGATCACTTGGTCCGAAAGCCCGGCCACATCGACCGCCTTGGCCGCGCCCATGGCAAGACCGTCGGCCTGACCGAAGATCAGTTTCAGGTCGGGGTTGGCCTGCAGCATGTTCTGGGCAATCGAGAAGCCTTCGTCGGGCGACCACATCTGCGACCATTGCTGGGTCACCAGTTCGATGCCCGGGTTCTCGTCGATGGCACGCTTGCAGCCTTCGAAGCGCAGAACTTCAGGGGTTGTGCCCTTCTGGCCGTGGATAATGGCCATCTTGCCCTCGCCCCCGGCCAGCCCGATGATGTGGTTACAGACCTGGTAGGCGGATTCCACGCTTTCACCCGCGATGAAGGTATCGCCCGGCGCGCCTTCGGGGGTGCGGTCAACGTTGATGACCGGAATGCCCTCGGCGCGGGCCAGACGGGTCGGCACCGCGGCGGCAGCGGCACCGGCGGGGATGTAGATGAAGGCGTCGATGCCCTGGGTCATCAGATCCTGCACCTGGCTGACCTGGGTGGCGGTATCGTTCTTGGCGTCCACCACGATGACCTCGATGCCCTTCTCCGCGGCGTAGTTCTCGACGCCCAGCTTGATCTGGTTGAAGAAGTCGGCCTGAAGATTGGGAACGGCGAGGCCGATTTTCTCGATCTCGGCGGTGGCTGCACCTGCTGTAAAGGCAACAGCAGTAGCCGCGAAAGCGGTCTTCATCTTGGATTTCATGGAAGTCTCCTCCTTGAGTTGGATGGGGCGACAGTGATGGCCCCGTTGCAGTCCCGGTAGCGTCCGGGCCTTTTCGGCGGGGCGCGCATCAGAGCCGCGCCCCCGAAATCTCATTTTCCGCGTTGCTTGAATGTCTCGGCGGCGACGGCAAGGACAATGACAAGCCCGATGATGACAGCCTGCAGGAAGGGCGAGACGCTGAGCAGGTTCAGCCCGTTGCGCAACACACCAATGATCAGCACGCCGATGATGGTGCCGATGACGCCGCCCGATCCGCCCGACAGGCTGGTTCCGCCGATCACCACCGCGGCGATGGCATCGAGTTCGTAGGCAACGCCCGAGCTCGGCTGGACCGAGTCGAGTCGAGCGGCGAGCAAAACGCCGGCGAGGCCAGACAGCAATGCCGATGCCGTATAGACGAGGACCGTCATGCGCTTGACATTGATACCGGCCAGGCGCGCCACTTCGGGATTACCGCCAATGGCATAGAGCTTGCGGCCACCTTCGCGATAACGCTGGAAGATGAATGCCACAGCGAAGACGATCAGCATCACGGCAACGGTCAGAGTCAAGAAGCCGCCATAGCGGATAATTGCGCTCATGTTGAACCATGCCGGAAACCCGATGATCTGCGAGCCATTGGTGATCATGTTCGCCACACCGCGCGCGATCGACATCATCGCCAGAGTGGCAATGAAGGCAGGTACCCTGAATTCGGTGATCAGCAGCCCCGATATCGCCCCGGCCACAGCGGCAGCGGCCAGCGCTCCCGCGATGGCAATGGACATGGGCATTCCGGCCTCGACGTTGAGGTAACCCAGCACCATCATCGCCAATGCGAGCACCGAGCCAACCGACAAATCGATGCCGCCGATCAGGATGACGAAGGTCATGCCCACCGCCATAATCCCCAAGACGGTGATCTGGTCGGCAATGTTCAGAAAGTTGCGGAACGAGAGGAACGAGTCGGTCGCGACACCAAGAAAGGCACAAAGCAAGATCAGCCCGATCAACGGGCCGGTTGTGCCGCTGAGGCTCAACATCTCGGCGATTCGCGGTTTATGGGTTGCAGTCGCCTGAGTCATTGACGGTTCTCCTCCTCGCATCGCATATTTATTCATGCGTGATGCAAAATTCTAGCCATGGCAACATAGCCCTGTCAAGCCAGCGCAGGTGATTCTTTCGCAAAACTGGCCTACATTAGTGCAACTGCTGCAAATTTCCCTTCCGCTTGACGCACTCTCAGTTTGCATGTTTAATATATATCGAATATTTATGCAGAGGTGTAAGATGACCCCCAAAGAGCTAGGCGCAATTGCCAACCGGATCCGCCGCCGCGACCTTCAGGCCGTCTTCGAAGCCGGAGCCGGACATATCGGTGGTGAAATGTCGGTGACCGACCTGCTGACAGCCCTCTACTTTCACACCATGAACGTGAACTCCGAGGCGCCAGAGGATCCCGGCCGCGACCGTCTGGTGCTCAGCAAGGGGCATACGGCGCTGGCTCTCTACATTACGCTCGCTGAAAGAGGCTTCTTTCCCAAGGAGGAAATTTCGACCTTCCTCCAACACCGTTCGCGGCTGAACGGCCATCCCAATCGGGTCAAGGTGCCGGGCGTTGAAACCAACACCGGGCCGCTGGGACACGGGCTGCCGGTCGCCGTCGGCATGGCAAAAGCCGCGCAACTGGACGGCGCGACCTGGCGCACCTTCGTCATCACCGGCGACGGCGAGATGCAGGAAGGGTCGAACTGGGAGGCGATCATGGCCGCCGCCCAATTCAAACTCGACAACCTGACCCTGATCATTGACCACAACCGCCTTCAACAGGGCGCCCGCCTGGCCGACACCAACAACCTCGCCCCGCTGACGCCGAAGCTCGAAGCATTCGGCTGGGCGGTCGAAGAGATCGACGGACACGACATGGAGCAGATCTGCCGCGCCTTGTCGCCCGAGACGGTGACCGCCGGCCAGCCGAAATGCGTGGTCGCCCATACCAACAAGGGCCAGGGCATTTCGTTCATGTCCGACAACGTTGCCTGGCACCACAAGGTGCCGTCGGAAGACCAGTACAAACAGGCCATGGCCGAGCTTGAGGAGGCAGCACAATGAACAAGCCATTCGACACCGCCAAACTGTACGACTGCCGCGACGCCTTTACCGGCGCACTGGAACAGTTGGGCGCCGACAACAGCGACATCGTCGCGGTCGTCAACGACTCGGTCGGCTCGTCCAAGCTGGGCGGGTTCCGCGAAAAGTTTCCCGAGCGGCTCATCAATGTCGGCATCGCCGAACAGAACATGGTCGGCGTCGGCGCGGGACTGGCCAATGGCGGCAAGATTCCCTTCGTCTGCGCGGCCGCCCCCTTCCTTACCGGGCGCGCCCTGGAGCAAATCAAGGCGGACGTCGCCTATTCGGAAACCAACGTGAAGCTGGTCGGCATCTCGTCCGGCATGGCCTACGGCGAGCTTGGACCGACCCACCATTCGATCGAGGATTTCGCGTGGATCCGCGCGCTTCCGAATGTGCCTGTCATCGCCCCGGCCGACCGCGCCGAAACGGCGGCCGTAATCCGCTGGGCGGCCGAATACCAGGGCGGATGCTTCCTGCGCCTGAGCCGCGTGGGTGTGCCGGACCTGTTGCCGGAAGACCACGTTTTCGAACTGGGCAAGGCCAACACCCTGAAAGCCGGCAATGACCTGACACTTATCGCCAACGGCGTGCTGACCCATCGCGCGGTGATCGCGGCAGCGCTGCTCGAGGACCGTGGGATCTCGGCGCGGGTGCTCAACATGGCCAGCGTCCGCCCGATCGACGAAGAGGCCATCGTCAGCGCGGCACAGGAAACCGGCGCCATCCTGACCTGCGAAGAGCACACCACCTTCGGCGGGCTGGGCAGCGCCGTGGCCGAGGTTGTCGTGGACCGGGCCCCGGTCCCAATGACCCGGCTTGGTGTTCCCGGCGTCTTTGCACACACCGCTTCGGCCAACGCCCTGCTTGACGATTTTGGAATGTCGCCAGAAGCCATCGCCGACAGCGCCGAGGCTCTGCTCAAGCGGAAAGGTTGAATACATGGCGCGCAAAACCGTTCTGGCGATCGACGAAGGCACGACTAACTCGAAGGCCGTTCTGGTGTCCCAAGAGGGCGAGATCATCGCGAGCGGCTCTGCGCCCGTGCCAACCCAACATCCGCAATCCGGCTGGGTGCAGCAGGACGCCAACGAGATCTGGGAGGCGACCCGGAAAGCCATCTCCACCTGCCTGGCCGCTGCGCCGGATGCGGAGGTCATCGCTCTGGGGATTTCGAACCAGCGTGAGTCGATCCTGATCTGGGACCGCAAGACCGGCGCGCCCTTGGGGCCGGTCGTGACCTGGCAGTGTCGCCGCACCGCCGCAGCCTGCAATGCTTTGAAACAGGCCGGACAGGAACCTGAGGTCATCGCCCGGACCGGCCTGCCGCTCGACCCCCTGTTCCCCCCCACCAAGGCGGCCTGGCTGATCGAGAACCATGGCGAACAGTCCGACGACATCTGCATCGGCACTGTCGACAGCTGGCTGATCTGGAAACTCTCGGGTGGCGCCGTTCACGCCACGGATCGCACCAACGCGGCGCGGACACAGCTTTTCAACCTTGCCGAAGGCCAGTGGGACGACATGCTCTGCGCGCTGTTCGGCATCGACCGGTCGATGTTGCCGGAGGTGCGGGATTCCTCGCACATCTTCGGCGGCACCAGGAATACGGGCGTGGTCCCCGACGGCATTCCGATCGCTTCGGCAATCGGGGATTCCCATGCGGCGTTGTTCGGTCATGGCGCATTCGGCAGAGGTGACGGCAAGATCACCTTCGGCACCGGGTCTTCCGTCATGACGACGATCCCGGACTTCATCGTGCCGCCAACCGGTATCACGACGACGATTGCCTGGTCACTGGACGGCACCTCGACCTATGCCTTCGAAGGCAACATCCTGGTCAGCGCGTCGATCCTGCCCTGGACCGCGGCCCTGCTCGGTCTTGCCAGCGTTGAAGCACTGCTTGAGCTGGCCCAGACAGTCGAAGGCACCGAAGGCGTCTCTCTGGTCCCGGCCCATGTGGGCCTCGGGTCACCGCACTGGAATGCCGACGCTCGCGGAGTGATCTCCGGCTTGTCCTTCGGCTCCGGTCCCGCGCATGTCGCGCGTGCCGCCGCCGAAAGCATGGCATTCCAGGTCCATGACGTTTTCTCGATCATGGCAGCGGCGGCGACGGGCATCGGGCGGCTTTCGGTCGACGGCGGGCCCAGCCGAAATCCGTTCTTGATGCAAATTGTTGCCAACTGCCTTGACCACGCGCTCACTCCGTCCCTGAACGCCGAAGCCTCTGCCATCGGGGCCGCGCATCTTGCGGGCTTGGCAACCGGCTTCTGGCCGGACCTCGACGCCCTTGGCCGCCTGGCCAGACGGGGAAGCGAGATCGCACCCGAACTCGCGCCGGAACCGCGACAAGCGAACCTCGAGGTCTGGAGGAAAGCGGTTGCCCGGACCCTTGCGCCTGTGTAGTGAATAAATATTCAGTCCTGCTGGTGAGGTTGAAGCAGCAATGTCCCGTGTGAACGAACTCCGCCTGATTGCCCGCGTCGCACAGATGTACCACGTGGAGAAACAGCGCCAGGCCGACATCGCCAAACACCTCAGGATTTCTCAAGCCACCGTGTCCAGGATGCTGAAGAAAGCCCAGGACGAAGAAATCGTTCGCACAACGGTCGTTGCCCCCTCCGGTACCTATGCGGAACTGGAAGCAGGATTGAGAAGCCGGTTCGGGTTGTCTGAGGCCATTGTGGTCGAATGCACGGAAGACCGCGATGGCGCCATCATGGCACGCATTGGCGAGGCAGCAGCGCACTTCGTGGAAGCGACCTTGCAGAGCGGCGAGATCATCGGCGTGTCGAGCTGGTCGGAAACCATCCTGCGCATGGTCGAGAACATCCACCCGATGAAATCCGGCAAGGCCAAGTACGTCGTGCAGACGCTGGGCGGCATGGGCAACCCGACCGTCCAGATGCATGCCAACCAACTGACGACGCGGCTTGCGAAGCTCACCGGCGCCGAAGCGCATGTGCTGAGTACGCCGGGCGTGGCGCAGTCGCGGGAGGCGAAACTGGTCCTGCTCGGCGATCCCTTCGTGCGCGAAACCATGGACCTGTTCGCCCGCATTACCCTGGCGATCGTGGGAATAGGCGCCGTCGAGCCCTCAGCCATGCTGGCGCGCAGCGGCAACGTATTCTCGTCGCGCGAGCTGGCCGACGTGGCAGAGGCCGGCGGCGTCGGTGACATGAGCCTGCGGTTCTTCGACTCCACCGGCGCCTTCGTGAAGACGCCACTCGACGACCGCGTGATCGGCATCACACTCGAAGAACTGGCCACCGTCGACCGTGTGATCGCGTTAGCGGGAGGCAAGTCAAAGACCGAGGCAATCCGAGGCGCGCTGAACACCGGCATCATCGACCTGCTGATCACCGACAAGTTCACCGCCGAACGCCTTGTTGCACCGGATGGGCAACGCGAGGCCGCGGAATAATCCGCAGAACGCGCCGCCCCTGCCGCGCGATCAGGCCGCGATCCGGGCGCCCTTCTCCAGACCCCGATAAAGTTCGACGATCTGTGCCGCCGCATCGGCTGCTTCACGACCCTTTTTCACGAAATGGTCGCGGTAGAATGCCTGATGCTCCGCCGACGGCTGGAAATGATGCGGTGTCAGCGACACCGACAGAACCGGAGTACCGGTCTTCATCCCGGCCTCCATCAGCCCCGAGACCACCGCCTGAGCCACGAAATCGTGACGATAGATTCCGCCGTCAACGACCAGTGCCGCAGCGACGATGGCGGAGTATTCGCCAGTTTCCGCCAGCCTCTGCGCCAGTAGCGGCATCTCGAACGCGCCCGGAACATCGAACGAGACGACTGTGGCCTCCAGCCCGAGCTCGGAAAGCCTTTGCTCGAAGCCGACCCATGCCTGATCGACGATATCGGCATGCCAGCGTGCCTTGATGAACGCGAATTTGGGGGATTTTGTCATAGCTCCAGATCCTTTCAACATGACAGAATCCCAGAGCGTAGAGACGCATCCGCGTCAGCAGACGCGCATACACCATTCTCTCCCATCCGGACTATGACCGTCGGCCCCGGAATTCCACCGGATCTGCTGACCCATCCCGAAGGATGGCGCTCGCGGGCTATCACCGCCGGTGGGGAATTTCACCCCGCCCTGAGAATGGCGTCCTGCTATGGATCGTTCTGACCGATGTCAACCTAAACGGAACCCGCGAATAAAGACTGATGCACTACGGAGTTCGTAGCGCGCCCAAAAATCTCTTTCGTTGGGAATTGTGGTAACACAGGCGCAAGGACCGCTTCGTGCCAATCCGCAGGTTGAACAAACGACAGCTGCGAGGAAGTCGAAATTTCGTCTCGCACAAAACCGCCCCCAGATGATGCGGCACTCCGGGTCTCGATCGCCAGCAAAATTGGCCACTATTCTGCCTTCGGTCAGCGGCCGGACGACCGAGGGATACAGGGGCGAAAGCGTTCGCATGTTTGAGTAGAGTAGAGGGCAAGAAAACCGGCGCCCGAAAGTTACAACATTTTTTACAACATGCCCTGTTAGGCCATGGCAAAGCCCTCAGAATAATAAGGAAATTTCAAACTAACCGTTCCATCCATCATAGGGGCGCAAGACATGCGCCAAGGTACGATATTCTGCGATTTTCTTTCCATTGCTGACGTTTAGCGCAGTGTGAACAACCGCGCCAGAGCATCATTTCAGTACGTTTCCCGCTCATCTGCACGCGTTTTCGGACTAGTTACAACAATTGTTGCGACTGAAGCGCGGTGTTGTTGCTCGGCCCCACCCATCTCCATTCGTCTTTGGGTGATAGGTTCCAATCCGTGCGCGAAAGCTTGCCGACGTTCGCTGCAACGCGCGTGAACTCACAGAATGCGTGACCCAGCACCAATTCGCTGCATTTCTTCGAATTGCAGCTTCGACCTGCTTAGCGGACCTTTCGTGCCGATTGCACACGGACTGCGCGAATTGCACGTTTAAAGGGAATGGCGCGCTGTTCACGCGCCATTCCCAAACATCACCCCATCGTCGGCATCACGAATTCGGGATCGCTGCGCACGCCGGAAGGCCAGCGCGTGGTGATCGTCTTGAGCCGGGTGTAGAACCGCACGCCCTCCGGCCCGTGCATGTGGTGGTCGCCGAACAGCGATTGCTTCCAGCCGCCGAAGGAGTGGAACGCCATCGGCACCGGGATCGGCACGTTGACGCCGACCATGCCGACCTCGATGTCGTGCGCGAAGGTGCGGGCCGCGTCGCCGTCGCGGGTGAAGACCGCGACGCCGTTGGCGTAGTCGTGGGCGTGGATCAGGTCGACAGCCTCGGCATAGTCCTTGCGGCGCACCACCGACAGGACCGGGCCGAAGATTTCCTCGCGCCAGACAGTCATCTCGGGCGTGACGTTGTCGATCAGGGTCGGGCCGACGAAATAGCCGTTCTCATAGCCCTGCGGCGGGGTAAAGCCGCGCCCGTCGACGACGATCTTTGCGCCTTCGGCCTCGCCCTTGTCGATCAGGCCCAAGATCTTTTCCTGCGCCATTCTGGTGACCACCGGCCCCATGTCCGAGGCACGGTCCGCCGCCGGGCCGACCTTCAGCGCTTCGATCTTTGGGACAAGCTTAGCAATCAGTGCATCCGCGACCGCATCGGTCACCGGCACCGCGACCGAAATTGCCATGCAGCGCTCGCCAGCCGAACCATAGGCCGCACCCATCAGCGCGTTGGCCGCCATGTCGAGATCGGCGTCGGGCAGGATCACCATGTGGTTCTTGGCCCCACCAAGCGCCTGCACCCGCTTGCCGTTCTTCGTGCCGGTCTCGTAGATGTATTTCGCGATCGGGGTAGAGCCGACGAAGCTGATCGCCTTGACGTCGGGGTGGGTCAGCAGCGCATCGACCGCTTCCTTGTCGCCCTGGATAACGTTGAAGACGCCCGCGGGCAGACCGGCCTCGGCCAGCCATTCGGCGATGAGAAGCGAGGCGGACGGATCGCGTTCGGAGGGCTTCAGGATAAAGGTGTTGCCGCAGGCCAGCGCCACCGGGAACATCCACATCGGCACCATGGCGGGGAAGTTGAACGGGGTGATCCCGGCCACGACACCAAGGGGCTGGCGCAAGCTGTGGCTGTCGACGGCGGTGCCGACGTTCTCGGTGATCTCGCCCTTCAGCAGGTGCGGCGCTCCGACGGCGAACTCAACCACTTCGAGCCCCCGGGTCACTTCGCCCACGGCGTCGTCATGGGTCTTGCCGTGCTCGGCGCTGATCGCCTCGGCCAGTTGATCGGCGCGATCCCAGAGGATCATCTTGAACCGGTCAAGGATGCGGGCGCGGCGCAGGGACGGCGTTTTCGACCAGGTGTCCCAGGCGGTCTTTGCGGACGCGACGGCGGCGTTCACCTCGCCGCTCGAGGCAAGTGCGACGGTCTTTTCCACCTCGCCGGTCGCGGGGTTGTAGACGGGCGCTGTGCGGCCCGAGGTCCCGGCGACGCGGGCGTTGTCGATGAAATGGGCGATCTCGGTCATGGATATCTCCTCCTGTGTTGAGGGGTTTATCGCTGATCCGATTTCGCATATAAATCCTCACGAATGATAATCCGTTATGCAGAAATAGACATATGATCTGGGACGACCTGCGATATTTCCTCGCCGTTGCGCGCGAGGGCCAGATGCTGGGCGCGGCCGGGCGGATCGGCGTCAGCCAGGCGCGGCTCAGCCGCCACATCGCGGCACTTGAGGACGCGGTGGGTGCCCGCCTGTTCGACCGGACGACGCGCGGCTCGACGCTGACCCCGGACGGGGAGGCCCTTTTCGCCACGGCGGAACGCGTCGAGGCCGAAGTGCTGTCGGGCATCGCGGACATGCAGGGGCGGGAAGAGGTTTCTGGCACCGTGCGGATCGGCGCGCCGGATGGGTTCGGCAGCGCCTTTCTCGCGCCGCGCCTAGGGCGCTTTCGCGCGGCCTATCCCGACCTGCGCGTTCAGCTGGTTCCGGTGCCGCGCAGCTTTTCCCTGTCGGAACGCGAGGCCGACATCGCCATCATGGTCGGCCGCCCGGACAAGGGGCGGCTGCGGGTGCGCAAGCTGATCGACTATTCGCTTGGGCTTTACGCCTCGAAAATCTACCTGGACCGTGCCGGGCGTCCGAAAGACGCAGGCGATCTCACGGCGCACAGTCTGGTCGGCTATGTCGACGATCTGATCTACACGCCCGAACTGAATTATGCGCGCGAATTTGTCCGGGACTGGACATCGGACATCGAGGTCTCCACGGCGATCGGCCAGTTCGAGGCGGTCCGTGCAGGTGCGGGGATCGGGATATGCCACGATTTCATGGCCTCCGGGGTGCCGGAACTCGTGCGGCTTTTCCCGGAGAAATCAGTCACGCGCAGCTACTGGATCGTCTGGCACGAAAACCTGCGCGTGGCGCGGCGCGTGCAGGCTGTCGCGGACTTGCTGGACCGGATCGTCAGGGAGGACCGGCACCTCTTTTGCTGACGCGTGACGCGCAGTTTATTCTGCAAGTTCCTGACGCCAGTCGTATTTCGGCGCAAAGCCGAGCAGCTTTTTTGCCTTCTTGTTCGAAAAGAACGTCTCTCGAGTGCCCATCTCGGCTGCCGGAACATTCTTGTAATATCGGTCGATCAATTCTGTCGTGGCAAGATCGACGGAATGATGATCGTTGGACACGTTGAATATCTGGAACCCAAGTCCGTCGGTCTTGAGGCAGCATTCGACCATCTGGCCAAGATCCCGCGCGTCGATATAGGCAAAGATGTTCCGGCGGCGGGTATCGGGGTTCGCCAAGTAGTCCGGGAAATCGCGTTCATATTCATGTGGTTCGATCACATTATTGATGCGAAGCCCATAGATATCAAAGCCCGACCGGCGCTGGAAGCTTCGCGCCGTCACCTCGTTGACGATCTTGGACATGGCATAGCTGTCTTCCGGAACGACGGGATGCTCTTCGTCGATCGGCAGGTATTCCGGCTTGCGCTCGCCGTCGGCGAAACAGATGCCGTAGGTTGTCTCCGACGAGGCGAATACGATCTTGCGGATGCCGGATTTCACCGCGGCATCGATCACATTGTAAGTGCCCAGGGTGTTGACCCGATAGCATTCATTGTCCGAAGTCATCAGCAATCGCGGGATCGCCGCAAAATGCACCACGGCGTCGAATCGGGGCACGCCTGTTCCGGGCTCCATCTCGTCGTAGCCCGCATAGGCCCCCATGATATCGAACATCTGGCCGGCATCGGTGACATCCGCCAGCCGGTCATTGACGCCCTGGTGGCCCAGGGGGGCCTTGTCGACATTGACGATGCGGTGGCCGCGTTCGGCCAGGTATGCGACAGCGTGACGACCTGCCTTACCTGTCCCGCCGGTAAACAAGATGCGCATTTCGTAACCTCATCGATAATGGTGAACGCATCCTATCACGCATCCCGATCCATGATCCATTCGACCTGCGGCGCCGGGACGAAGCGCCATTTGCGCAAGGGGCCTGCCATGACGTTGAGGTAATACATCTCGAACCCGTAGGGCGCGCCGCAGGGGTGGTGGCCGCGGGGGACCAGCACCACGTCGCCGTCGCTGACCGCCATGGTTTCGTTCAGGCCGCCGTCGTCGGTATAGACCCGCTGGATGCCGAAGCCGTCGGCGGGGTTGAGGCGGTGGTAGTAGGTCTCTTCCAGATAGGTGATGCGCGGGAAGTCGTCCTCGTCATGGCGGTGACTGGGATAGGACGACCAGTGACCCGCCGGGGTGAACACCTCGGTGACCAGCAGGCTGTCGGCGTAGTCCTCGTTCTCCATCGCGATGTTGTTGATGTGGCGGGTGTTGGTGCCCTTGCCGCGTTCAGTCAGCGTGATGCCGTCGGGGCCGATCCGCCGCGCTTCGTGCCCGCCCTTGCCGGGGGCCGAGCAGACCGCCAGCACGCAGTCGGTTTCGGCCACGGCCTGCCAGTCGGTGGCGTTCGGCAGGTAGAGGCAGTGGGGTGGCGTCTTTTCGAAGACATTCATCCGATCGCCGAGCACGCCCCAATCCTGCCCGGCCCCGTTGATCGCCGCCTTGCCCTCGACCATGACAAGGATGGCCTCGCGGTCGCCGGTGGCCTCGGCGGCGGTGTCGCCGGGCTTGAGGCGGTAGAGCGAGAAGCCGACATATCGCCAGCCGGCGCTTTCCGGTGTGATCTGGTGCACCTTGCCACGAGTGCCGAAGGGTTTGCGCAGGAGATCGGGCATGAAGCTTACCTTTCGATGGTCAGGCCGGAGCGGGTGCAGATGTCGACGATATGCTCGAAGCCTATCTTCGAGTATTCGAAAGGCGGTGCCTTGGCCGGGTCCTGCTCGGCCTCGACAACGATCCAGCCGTCGTAGCCGATCGCCTTCAGCCTGTCGGTGATGGCCTGGAAATCGATGCAGCCCTCCGGGTCGCCCGGCACGGAATAGACCCCGGCGGCAACGCCATCGAGGAAACTTTTGTCGTCCGCCCGGACCCAGTCGAGCACCGGCTGGCGCACGTCCTTGAAGTGCACGTGGTGCACCCGGTGGCCCCACTTGTCGAGCACCGCCAGCGGGTCGGCCCCGGCGAAATGCAGGTGCCCGGTGTCGTAGAGCAACGTCAGGTCGTCACTGGAACCCTCCATCAGCCAGTCGATATCCTCGGCATCCTGCACCATGGCGCCCATGTGGTGGTGGTAGCTAAGCACAACACCTCGATCGCGCGACCATTTCGCCAGCTCAGACAGCTTCGCACCATAGGCCATGACCTCGTCGCGGCTGAGCTTGGGGCGTTGACTGACGGGAGTGTTGATCATGCCCTGAATGGTGTTCGAGCATTCCGCATAGACGATGCAGGGTGCGTCCAGGGCGGCGAACTGGTCGACCTGCTGGCGGATCGCGGCCTGCTCTTCTTGGACCGGGCTGACCATCAGGTTGCCCGAGCACCAGCCGCCGCAGAGGCTGACGCCGTAGCGGTCGAGATAGGCGCGCAGGCCCTCGGTGTCGGCGGGCATGCGGCGGCCGCGTTCGACGCCCCGGTAGCCGATCTTTGCGGCATCCTCCATCGCGCCTTCTGTCGTGTAGTCTTTCGTCAACTCCGGCAGGTCGTCGTTCTGCCAGGCGATGAGCGAGATGCCGATCTTCACAGCCATCAGTCTGCCCTCTGCATTTTCTTGTTGGCCTCGTAATTGGCGCGGGCGGCGTTCACCTCGCCGCGCTCGCTGACCTCTGGAACACCCACATCCCACCAGGTTCCGCCGTGTTCGGTCGAGGGATAGGGATCGGTGTCGATGACGATCACGTAAGGCCCTGTCGCCTCGCCGCGTTTCGCCAGCGCCGCCTCCAGTTCGGCGATCGAGCCGACCTTGACCGAAACCGCCCCCATTGCCTCGGCGTGTTTGGCGAAGTCGATAGCGGAGGGCGTTTCGTGGATCGTGTGATCCAGCAGGTTGTTGAACTCCGCTCCGCCGCAGCCCATCTGGAGCCGGTTGATGCAGCCATAACCGCGGTTGTCGGTGATGACGACGGTGAAGGGGATGCCCATCATAGCCGCGGTGGCCATCTCGGAGTTCGCCATCATGTAGGTGCCGTCGCCGGTGAAGCAGACCACGTCGCGCTCCGGATCGGCCATCTTGATGCCCATGGCGCCGGCGATCTCGTAGCCCATGCAGGAGAAGCCGTATTCCATGTGATAAGAGCCCGGCCGACCGGCCTTCCACAGCTTGTGCAGCTCGCCCGGCATGGTGCCGGCAGCGCACATCACGACCGTATCCGCGTTCGCGGCGCGCTGGACGGCGCCGATGACCTGCATGTCGGTGGGCAGCATGTTTCGTCCGCCTGTCGCTTCGCTACTTGAGGCCGTGCCCTCCAGGGCGGCGGTCAGCGGGTCGACCTTGCCGAACCAGTCGTCCTTGAGCCCTTCGATCTTGCCGGACGCGGAATATCCCTCCAACGCCGCGCTCAGTTCCGTCAGGCCGACGCGGGCGTCCGCCTGCAAAGGCACCGCGCCGTGCTTCATCGCGTCATAGGCCGCGACGTTGAGCGAGATCAGGCGGCGCGCAGGGTTGGCGAACAGCCCCCAGGAGCCGGTGGTGAAGTCCTGGAACCGGGTGCCGACGCCGATCACGACGTCGGCCTCGGCGCAGACCGTGTTGGCCGCCGCGCCGCCGGTGACGCCGATGGGCCCGAGGTTCAGCGGGTGATCCCAGGCCAGAGCGGATTTGCCGGCCTGGGTCTCGGTCACGGGGATATTGTGCGCCTCGGCGAAGGTTTTCAGCGCCTCTGTCGCCTGCGCGTAATGCACCCCGCCGCCCGCCACGATCACAGGGCGTTTCGCGGCGCGGATAAGGTCGGCGACCGCGGTCAACTCGCCCTCGTCCGGGCGGATCCGGCGCTGCCGCCAGATCTTCGGTTCGAAAAAACTTTCGGGGTAGTCATAGGCCTCCGCCTGCACATCCTGACAGAACGACAGACAGACCGGACCGCATTCCGCCGGGTCGGTCATGGTGCGGAACGCGCGCGGTAAGGCTGTCAGCAACTGCTCTGGCCGCGTGATACGGTCGAAGTAGCGTGTCACCGGCTTGAAGCAGTCATTTACAGTCACAGTGCCGTCAGCGAAATCCTCGACCTGTTGCAACACAGGGTCAGGGCCGCGATTGGCAAAGACATCGCCGGGGATCAATAGAACCGGCAGGCGGTTCACATGGGCAAGTGCGGCAGCCGTCACCATGTTCGCTGCACCGGGACCGATGGAGGACGTCACGGCCATTGCCTTCCTGCGCCCCAATTGCTTGGCATAGGCGATGGCGGCATGAGCCATAGTCTGCTCGTTATGCCCGCGCCATGTCGGAAAGTCGTCCTTGGCGGCATGCAGCGCCTCGCCGATCCCCGCCACATTGCCATGACCGAAGATCGCCCAGCAGCCTTCGATGAAACGCGCGCCGTCATCGTTCCGTTGCGCCGCGATATAGCGCACCATGGCCTGCGCGGCGGTCAGTCGAATTGTCTTCGTCATGCGACCTCCTCCAGAGCTTTATTGCGTGCCGTATCCCAAATCCCGCAAAGGCGCTGATAGTTTTCAGCCATCTCGGCCACGGCCTCGCCATCGCTAATATTGCCCGCCAGCCAAGCCCGCGCGGCATCGCCAAAGATCGTCCGACCCACGGCAAACCCCTTGACCAGCGGCTGCTTCGCGGCCAGCGCGAAGCTTGCCGCCAGTTCCGCCTCCGGCGCGTCGAGACCCAGCACGACGATGCCGCGTGTACGCGGGTCGTTCCGTTCGATGGCCTCTACGGCATTGGCCCACGCGGCTTCGGTCTTGAACGGCTCGAGTTTCCACCAATCGGGATAGACACCCGCGTCATAGAAGGACTGGATCAGCGTGGCCGATGTGTCGTCATCGACCGGACCGACCTTCGATGGGATGATCTCCAGCAGGAATTCCAGCCCGTTGCGCCGGGCCGCGGTGAACAGCCGCCGGACCCGGGCAACCTGCATCTTCGCAGTCTTGTCGTCGTCGTCAGGGTGACAGAAGACCAGCAGCTTCACCACGTTTTCCCGCGCCCATTCGCGCAGGCGGCCGAGGTCGTCGCCCAGTTCCGGCTCGAACTCGACGGGGCGGGATCCGGGCAGTTCCGTGGGCCGTCCGATCCAGAGACCGCTGCCCGAGGCGCGATGCAGCGCCGCGCGACCGATCCGGTTGTCACAGAGGATGCCATAGCCCGGCTCACCGTCCTGCACCTGCAGCGCGGCGTCGAGGCAGAGTTCCTTGAACCGGCCACCCTTCTCCAAGGTGTAGCCCTCCATCTCTTCCAGTTGCAGGCGGTGGTCAAAGGCGAAGGTCTTGACCGACGCCCAGTCGCCGTGCCGGTTGGTGGCCCAATGCACCTGCTCCAGTTCCGCATCATTGCGCAGATCGGGCCGCCGGATGCCGCGCTGGAAGAAGAACTGCAGTTCTTCCCAACTGGGATAGGCGGGTGTGCAGCCATGCCGCGACACCGCGAACGCCCCGCAGGCATTGGCGTATTTCAGCGCCGTCGGCCAGTCCTCGCCATCGAGCCAGCCCTTCAGCAGACCCGACATGAACCCGTCGCCCGCGCCCAGCACGTTGAACACTTCGATGGGAAAGCCCGGCCCCGCCTGCCCTTCATCCAGCGTGTCTGGGATATCGGCGGTAAACGCCACCGCCCCCGCCGCGCCGCGCTTGCACACAAGAGTGGCGTTTGACACGGCCCGAACCGCGCGCAGCGCCGCGATGGTGTCCGTCGAGCCGCCGGCGATATGAAACTCCTCCTCGGTGCCGACGATCAGGTCGAACAGATGCAGCGTCGATTGCAACTTGGCCGTCACCGCTTCGCTTTCCACGAAACGGCTTTCCCCCTCGCCATGCCCGGCCACGCCCCAGAGGTTCGGACGGTAGTCGATGTCCAGCGCGGTCTGCATGCCCGCCGCGCGCGCAATCCGCAACGCCTTCAGCGTCGCCGCCTCGACCTGCGGGTGGCTCAGATGCGTGCCCGTGGCCACGACCGCCCGCGCCGACCGGATGAAATCCGCGTCGATATCCGCCTCGCACAACCCCATATCCGCGCAATTCTCGCGGTAGAAGATCAGCGGAAACTGCTCCTGATCGCGGATGCCCAACAGCACCAGCGCCGTCAGCCGCTCCGGGTCGATCTTCACCCCCTCGGTATTCACGCCCTCGCGTGCCAGCTGCTCAGTAATGAAGCGCCCCATATGCTCATCGCCCACCCCGGTGATGACCGCTGACTTTAGCCCCAGCCGCGCCGTGCCGCAGGCGATGTTGGTGGGCGAGCCGCCAATATACTTGTCGAACGACCCCATGTCCTCCAACCGCCCGCCAATCTGCGCGCCGTAGAGATCGACCGAGGAACGGCCGATGGTGATAAGATCCAGATCAGACATCGGAAAGCCTCACGGGTTGGCCCGACTTGGCGGACCGGGTTGCTGCCTCGGCCATCGCCAACGCCGCCACACCATCCTCCAGCGTGACCGGCATTTGGCTGCCGGACTTGTAAGCCTCGACAAAAGCGTTCCACTCGGCGGCGTAGGCGGGCATGTAGCGTTCGAGGAAAAACAGCACCGGCTTGGCGCTGGTGACACCTGCGGCGGTGGATTTCACCATCAGGTTTTCGACAAGGTTGCCGACCTGCAGCATACCTTCCGAGCCTTGAATTTCGACTCGTTGGTCGCCATAGCCGGCGCGGCGCGTGTTGCGGATGGTCGCGATCTTGCCGTCAGCATATGTCAGCGTCACTGCGGCGGTATCAACGTCGCCGGCGGCACCGATTTCCGGATCGACAAGGCAGGATCCGACCGCCGAAACCGTCACCGGAGCTTCGCCCATGATGAAGTTCGCCATGTCAAAGTCGTGGATCATCATGTCGCGGAACAACCCGCCGGACACCTTGATGTAGGCGATCGATGGCGGGGCCGGGTCATAGGACGTGATCGCCAGCATCTCGGGCTTGCCGACCTCGCCCGCGTCCAGCGCGCTTTTCAGCGCGGCGAAGTTCGGATCGAAGCGCCGGTTGAAGCCAATCATGACCGGCTTGCCGTTGGCGGCGGCATTCTTCTGGCATGCGCGGGCGCGTTCGAGGCTGAGGTCCACGGGCTTTTCGCAGAGCACGGCCTTTCCGGCCGCTGTCGCCTGTTCGATCAGGTCCGAATGGGTGTCGGTGGAGGTCGCGATCAGGACCGCGTCGATGCTGTCATCCGCGATGATCTCCTCGGTCGTGCGCGCCGTGCTGCCATAGGCGGCGGCAAGCTTTTCGGCGTTCTCGGGGATATAGTCCGACACCGCAGCCAGCGTGCTGCCCGGGTTCGAGGAAATGGCAGTGGCGTGTACACCGGCAATGCGGCCTGCGCCCAGAAGTCCGACTTTGATCATCGTGAGGTCTTTCCGAAAGGGGGTTAGAGGGTGAATGCGGCGCGGAAGGCGTCCAGCGCGTCTTCCGGCTTGTCTTTTGCGAAGGCTTCCATGCCGACCGGACCGTCGTAGCCCATGTCGGCCAGCGCGCGCGCGATCATCGGCCAATTCATCTCGCCCGTGCCGGGCTCAAAACGCCCGGGGTTGTCGGCCACCTGAACCTCGCCAATCCAGGGCAGGCAGGCTTCGGCATGGTGGATCACGTCCCCTTCGCCGATCTGGGTGTGGTAGAGATCGAGGTTGATACGCAGCTGCGGACGGTCAACAGCCGCCACCAGCGACAGGACATCGGCGGTCGAATTGAACGGACAGCCGGGATGTTCGCGCAGGTTGAGGTTTTCGAGCGTGAAGGTCACGCCCTCGTCCTCGGCCATGTCACAGATGCGGTGCAGCGTGTCGCGTGCCCTGAGCCACATGCCCGGTGCCACATGCGCCATCTGCTGGATCGGCAGGCCCTGATCACCCAGACCGGTGCCATGCAGGTTCAGCCGATGCACGCCAAGCCGCTTGCCGATCTGCGCCGTCTCGCGCGCAGATTTCAGCAGCATGTCGGCTCCTTCGGTGTCGGCGAGCCGCCCCTCGAGATAGCCATTCATAATGGTGAAGGTCGCGCCCGTCTTTTCCAGCGCGTCCAGATCCCAGGCGGGCCAATTCCAAAGCCCGACGCCAAAGCCCATCTCGTCCAGGCGCGCCGCACGCCAATGGATCGGTTTGTCTTGCCAGAGCATCTCTGCGCAGGCCGCGAGTTGAAACGTCATTTCAGATATCCTGTGGTTTATAGTCTGCGGGTTTGCCGGGCATGACGCCCTGCAGTAGAGCGACCGATTTTTCGAGACCCTCGAGCGAGTTCAGAAGTACGTCCTCGTGCTCGATAGATAACCAGCCATCGTAGCCCGCCATCTTGAGCCGGTAGCAGAACTGCCGCCACCATTCCTCGCCGTGACCGAAGCCAAGCGTGATGTAGGACCAGCTACGGGCCGGGATGTCCATGAGTGATCCGTTTTCGAGAAGGCTGGTGGTCGCCTGAACGGGCGCATTCAAAAGCGTGTCCTTGGCGTGGACGTGGTAAATCGCATCTCCCAACGCCTCGGCCGCGACCAGAGGGTCCGCCCCCATCCAGAAAAGATGCGAGGGGTCGAGGTTCGCCCCAATCATGGGCCCGACCGCCTCGCGAAGTCTTCTCAGGGAGGGAACATTGTAGACGCACTGGTTACCATGCAGCTCGAGCGCAATGCGCTCGACGCCATTTTCGCGGGCCAGGCTTGCGATCTCTGTCCAGAATGGGATCAGTTTCTCGTCCCACTGGTAGCGCAGGATCTCCTGCGTCTCCGGCGGCCAGGAGGAGACGACCCAATTGGGCATGGTGTCATTTGCATTTCCCGCAGGCAGGCCGGACATCGTGCAAACCGTCTTGATACCCATAGCACCCGCAACGCGGATCGTGTCCTTCAGCCCCTCGGCCTGTACCGGGTCGGTCGGATGCAACGGGTTACCGTTGGCATTCAGGCTGATGATCTCCAGACCTCGGTCCGCAAAGGCTGTTTGATATGCCTTGCGGGCTCCAGCATCGCCAAGCATCGTCCGCAAGTCGAAATGCGGTGCCGTGGACCAGCCGCAGGTGTTCACCTCGACACCCGACACACCCATACGCGCCGCGTTGTCGAGCATGTCTTCCAAAGACATCGCACCGAGACTGTCTGACACAAAGCCCAGTTTCATGCCGCAGCCCCTTTTCTGCCTGCGTAGAATTCCGGCTTCGACATCAACTGGACTGGCTGCTTTTGACCTGTTGCCAGTGCCATCGCTCCCGCTTCGGCCACGACGGTCGCGCAGTACCCGTCCCAGGCAGTTGACGCAATTTCCGGCAACGTGCCGGTTTCAACGAAACGAAGGAACTCGCGGTTCTGGCGGACGTAGGCCTCGTGATAGCGCCCGCGCCAATCCGCATCATAGCGGGTGCTGGACGCGAGTTTCATATCCGTTCGGGTGTAGGCCACGTTGTTCATCGCGACAGAGCCAGCCTCACCCACCAGTTCCGCGCGGACGTCGTACCCATAGGCCGCGTTGTTATTGATCTCGATCGTCACCAGTTGGCCGTCTTCGGTCTCCAACACCATCACCACCGGCGCGACACGGGTATCGGACCGCCGCGGCTGGTGCGCTGTCACGCTTGTGAATTCGGTGCCGAGGACGTGTCGCACGACATCGAATTCGTGCGGCGCGGAATTGGTAATTGCCATCGCACCGGTGAAATCCGCTGCAGGCGTCTCTACGTTGCGGTGAAAATTGTGCATCATGAGCGCGCGGCCCAGGCGGCCCGACGTCAGCGCATCCCGCATCTCTATGTAAGACTGGTCGTATCGGCGCATGAAGCCCAGCATCACGTGCTGTTTGCCGGCGTTCTGCTCCGCCTCGATGACTTCGAGGCATTCGGCTGATGACTGCGACAATGGTTTCTCACACAAAACAGGTTTGCCCGCCGCGATGCAGGCCTTCGATAAGGGCGCATGCGTGAAATCCGGCGATGCGATGATGACGGCATCTACGTCGTCGCGTGCGATCGTGGCTTCCGGATCGCTCGCCACGTCACTCGCGCCGTGCGCTTTGGCTATGGCCTCGGCCCGTCCTGGGTCTTTGTCGCAGACAACCTGCAACAAAGCCCCTGGGAGATCGCGGCCAACGATCCGGGCGTGATCTTCGCCCATCAGTCCCGCTCCTATGATGGCCAGCCTTGTCATCTGGCGGTCTCCCTCTGTTCGGTCGTGCCAAAGGCCGACCGTCACATTTCGATTCACGTGTATCGGATACCGGCGGAGCTGCCTCCGCCGTTCCGTCAATTGGCAGGGGGCGGCGGATGACCCTCGTGGGTTTCCATGTACCCTTCGATGTTGGCTTCGAGATCAGCCATGCTTTCACCGCCCGCCATCAGGTCAGCGATTTCCTCGCGGGTTTTGTCGCCCTTGCGGAAATCGGCGGCAATCGCGCCGCGGATCAGGACGGCGAAGTGATCGCCCACAGCCATGGCGTGCATCACCTGGTGGGTGATGAAGATCACCGCGAGGCCGCGCCGCTTCGCTTCGTTGACGATGCGCAGCACGTGGGCGGCCTGTTTCACCCCCAGCGCGGCGGTCGGCTCGTCGAGGATCAGCACGCGGGCGCCGAAGTAGACCGCGCGGGCAATGGCCAGCGACTGACGCTCACCGCCCGAGAGGCCGCCGACCAGACGGTCGCCGTCGGTGATCCGGGTGATGCCCATCTTCTGGACTTCTTCGACGGCGATCCGGTTGGCCTTTTCGCGGTCATAGACCTTGAACGGGCCGAAGCCCTTGGTGGGTTCCATCCCCATGAAGAAGTTGTGGCCCACAGACATCAGCGGATAGGTTCCGCCGAACTGGTGCACCGTCGCGATGCCGCGCTCCTGCGCATCACGCGGGCTGGAGAAGGAGGTTGGTGTGCCGTCCATAAGGATCTCGCCTCGGGTGGGCTGGTGCACACCGGCGAGGGTCTTGATGAGGGTCGACTTGCCAGCACCGTTGTCGCCCAGAAGGCAAAGCACTTCGCCTTCGCCCACCTTCAAACTGATTTCGTGCAGGACGTCGATCGGACCAAAGGACTTGTCGACCTTGCGGAGTTCGATAACGGGTTTGCCGTCGGACATGGTCTCTCTCCTCACTTCTTCTTGGTCGACCAGCTGGTCGCCAGGTTGCGGAAGGTGTCGTTCATGAGAACCGCGATCAGCAGCATGACACCGATGATGAGGAACGACAGGTTGCGATCGATCTCGGTAAAGCCGATGGCCTGGGTGACGATGGCCAGCGTCAGCACGCCGAAGACGATCCCCATCACGGTGCCGAACCCGCCGGTCAGAAGCACTCCGCCCACAACGACCGAGATGATGGTGTTGAAGATCAGGCCGAAGTTCGCCTGGCTGGTCGCCGAGTTGAAGGTAATCACCTGGAGCGCTCCGGCAAAGGCAGCGCAGGTCGAGCACAACATGAACAGGCCGATCTTCAGCTTGCGCACCGGGATACCGGCGTTGCGCGCGCTTTCCTGGTCACCGCCAAGCGCAAAGACCCAAGGCCCCTTGGGCGATTTGTGCAGGAAGTAGTAGAATACCGCGACCAGGCCAGCCCACCAGAACACCGAAGAATTGAAGCCGAACACCTTCCCGCCGAAGAGTGACTTGGCCCAGGCAGGTGCCTGATAGAACGAGTTGGTGTTATTGATAAACAGGATCGAGAGGTAGAGCGTCAGACCGGCCACGGCGAACAGCGTCGCAAGCGTGACGATGAACGACGGCACCTGCGTCCGCGTAACGATCTGGCCGTTGACAAAGCCGACAAGGGCACCAATGGCCAGCGCCGCGAAGATACCGACAAGAACCGGCAATTCGTAATGGCCCGAGACGATGGCGACGGTCATCGCGCCCGCGGGCAACACCGCGCCGGTCGAGATGTCGAGCTCGCCCGCGATCATCAGGAAGCCGACGGGGATGGCGATGATACCTACGAGCGAGGCAAAGTTCACCCAGGTGGTGATGCCGGGAACAGACAGGAAATTGCGGCTGAAGCCGAAAATCGCGAACACGATGAAGACCACAACGAAGCCCATGAAGGCCCCCGCGGCCGGGCTGCGGAAAAAGGCTGCCAGGGAAAAGCCTTCGGAGGCTGGTTCCGTGGTTTTGGATGAAGTGGTGTCGGTCATGTGAACCGTCTCCCGAATGGTGCGAATGGGGGCGAGCGATACCGCTTGGGTGGGTCCGGCCGGATGGCCGAACCCTGTTTGATCGCGCTCAGCGCGCGCCGAGCTTGACGCCTTCGATGGCGGATTCGACGTTCGACGCGTCGACGATGGCCGGGCCGGTCAGAACCGGCTGGGTCACGATTTCAGTGCCGAACTTCAAGTTGGCGAACAGCATCGAGGTCGCCAGGAAACCCTGCAGATAGGGTTGCTGGTCGATGGCCATGGTCTGGGTGCCGTTCGAGATGCGGTCCAGCACCGAGGCCGACATGTCGAAGGTACCCAGCATGACGGTGTCGCCCTTGCCAAGCTGCTCGATGGCAGAGGCCGAGGCGTCGGCGGCCCAGGCGGCCAGGTTGATCACGGCGTCGATGGAGTCGTCGGCGATCAGTTCTGCCTTGATGGCTTCAGATGTGCCAACCATGTCGCCGTCGAGGTTGGCCGGAACGCGCACGATGTAGGTTTCGGCACCGGCTTCCTTTGCGCCGTCATTCACACCTTCACAGCGGGTTTCAAGGTTGATCGCGCCGGGGATCTGGATGTGGCACATGATCTTCTTGGCGCCTTGCTCGGCAAGGTATTTGCCGCCCGCGACGCCGGCGAGGTACTCGTCCGAGCCGAAGTAGTTCAGCGCGCCATACTTGTCCATTTCGCCCTGTCCGGCGTTGTACGAGGTGATGACAACACCTGCTTCGGCAGCCGCGATCAGCGCCGGGGTTTCCGACTCGGGCAGCCAGTTCGGGATCGCGATGCCGTCGACGCCCTGCGCGACAGCCTGTTCGATCAGCGATACAAGGTCGGGACCGAAGTTGTCGTAGTTCTGGGTCAGCAGGTAATTCACCGTGCCGCCATTGGCTTCGACCGCCAGGGTCGCATCATCGACACCCTTCTTGATCAGGTTCCAGAAGCCGTCTTGGGCCGAGCCGCCGATCACGGCGATGTCCTGCGCATAGGCGCCGGATGCCATGAGCGCCGCGGTCGTCGCTGTCACAATGGTCTTCGTGAAGGTCATGTCGTATTTCTCCCTTTGGTATGGCCGCACCATCGCGGCTCTACATCTCGTTCTGGCCGTCGGGCCGGTTTGCTCGCGAGAGAGGGCACAGCATCACCACCCCGCTTGCGCAGGTGATCGATGGTTTCATGTGCACTGGGCCTCCCCCAAATCGTTGACGCCTCGATTCCCTCGTGAGCGCTATCAACTTTTTCTCAATGCATTATTGACATCTAACAGATCAAGTCAGATCATTCCTGTATAGATATTTCGTCTCATTTCGTATCGAGACGATGCGCTAATGAAATGATGATATGAAACGACCGACAATTCCTGACCTCGCAAGGGCCGCCGGTGTGTCTGTGTCGACAGTCAACCGCGTTCTCAATCAACCTGAATCGGTTCGGCCTCCCACCAAGGATCGCGTTCTGGCAGCGGCCGAGGAGATCGGATTCTACGGCCTGGGAACCATCGAGCACGCTATCAAATCGACTCAAGCCACCCATCGTCTGGGAGTCCTCTTGCAACGAAGCTCGCGCTCCTTCTATCGAGATCTTGGCGCGGCCATCGCCGAGGCGGCTGAAGCTTACCCGGCTCACAACATCGAACTGACCCTGGAATTCCTCGAGGATCTGACACCCGAAAAAGTGGCGTCTCACATTGTTTCCTTGGGGGAACGTTCCGAGGCAATCGCCATCGTGGCCCCCCAGCACCAGCTTGTGGCGGATGCCATCGACACCGTGTTGGACAAGGGCGTGCCGATCGTTTCACTCATCGGCCCCCTGACCGCGAAGGGTAACATCAGCTTTGTCGGGCTCGATAACTGGAAGGTCGGCCGCACCGCGGCATGGGCCTTTGACAAGATGGTGCGCGACCCCGGCAAGATCGGAGTTCTTGTCGGAAGCCATCGGCTTCGAAATCAGGAAATGAACGAAAGCGGGTTCCGGTCCTACTTCCGCGAACACAACGCCAGCTTCACGATCCTCGAGCCGCTCCCGACCTATGAATCCGCGGCCGTAGCACGCGAGCACGTCGAAAAGCTGCTGACCGACCATCCGGACCTCTGCGGCCTCTACATTTCCGGCGGCGGGGTCACTGGTGCGATTGCCGCGCTCCGGGCAATGCCGAAGCGAGACGACTTCGTTGCGGTTGGCTACGAGCTTTTCGACGATACGCGCGCAGCGTTGATCGACGGCACCCTGTCGATGATCATCTCGCATCCGATGGAACGCTTTGCCCGCGAAACGATCGCAACCTTGATGAAAGCCAAAAGCGGCGGACGCGATGCAGGTGCACACCGGGTCACTTTCGGCTTCGACATCTACACGCCAGAGAGCGTCTAACCGACGACCGCACCGATGAACGGCGTATAATTGCGTCGGCCGCCCGTACCATGGCCGACGACACCATTCCGAAACATCAGGCCTCGACCCGCTTAAGGAAGGATTGGAACTCGTCATCCTGGATCGGCACGGTATGTTCCGCCTGGGGATAGCCACCTGATTGCACGTCCGCCCTGTATTCCTCGAAGGCTGCGATGCGCTCCTTCTGAAGGCGCTCGAGTTCCGGCGCGAAGTTGCGATACGTTTTGCCGTGGCGCGGTTTGTGGTTCTTGCCATAGCCGCAAACGTCTTCGGTAAAGAGGTACTGCGCGTCTGCAAACTTGCCCGCGCCCATACCCAGCATGATCAGCGAGGAATTCTCGGTCAGGAATTTCGCCACCCGATCAGGCACCACTTCCAGTTCCGCGCCGAATACGCCGATCTCTTCCAGTTTCTGGGTGTGCCGCCACAGCGCCTCGGCCTCGTCCGCCGTCTTGCCAACCGCGCGCCAACCGGTCCAGGTGATGTAGCTGGGGATCAGGCCGATATGGCCGACGACGGGCAGATGGTTGTCACAGAGCACCTTCTGGATATCATAGGATGCCGCGCAATAGTACGCGTCGCCACCGATCCCGGCATAGTGGAAAGCGGCACGCAGGTAGTCCTCGGCGGTGGCAATAGGCCGGCCCTCAAACCGGCCCCAGCCGCCATAGGGCAGACCCACCTGCACAAAGCAGTCGCCGGCAGCCTCGCGCATCTCTGCGTCGAAGAAGCGCCCCTCGATCGAGAGCATGTGGATGCCCGCGGCTGCCGCAGCGGCGGCTTCCTCGGGCGTGGTGACGAAAAGCATCGAGAGCTTTTCGCCGCGCCGTTTCATCGCGCGGATGTCCTCGACATGGGGGCGGTTGTGGTACATGGGGTTTTTCCTTGGGTTCAGGCCGCGCGCAGCAGGCGTTTGAGGTTCTGTTCGGGATCGGCAAGGTTGGCCGGGTCAACCGGATTGGCGCGCTCGATCAGCTTCTCGAGAACCCGGACATCCTTGGCCACGCTGTTGCCCGGTCCGATCCCGGCGGCCGCAACCAGGTGGCCAATAGCGTCGCACTGGAAAACGATGCGGCTGTCGTCGCCGGTTGCACGCTGCCGCGCGGGCAACTCCGGATCGAACAGCCCTGCCACCTGCAGCGTAAGGTCATACTGGTCGGACCAGAACCACGGGACGCTGGCGTAAGGAACCTCGTCCTGACCGAGCATCGCCGCCGCGGCAAAGGTGCCCTGATCCTGCGCCGCCTTCCAGCTTTCCAGCCGCACGCGCTGTCCGCGCCAGTCGAAATTGCAGCAGTCCCCGGCGGCGTAGATGTGCGGGTCAGACGTCCGGAACCGTGCGTCGACGCGAATGCCGTTCTCGACGTCCAGCCCAGCCTCTTCGGCCAGCGCAGTATTCGGCGTGGAACCGACGCCCGCAATCACGGCATCGAATGTCAGCGACGTACCGTCGGCGAGCGATATCGCGGTTTCCGTCGCATTGACTACAATCTCGCCCGTGCGGATATCGACACCCTCGGCGCGATGCCGCGCCCCGACGAGGGCCGCAATCTCCGCCGGGACGGCGCGAGCCAGAAGCCGCGGCGCTGCCTCGATCACAGTCACATCCACGCCCAGCGATCTGGCCATTGCTGCCAGTTCCAGCCCGATGAAGCCACCGCCGATGATCCCGATCCGTGCGCCCGGTACGAGGCACCGGAGGATCGCAGCGGCGTCACGGTCGCTGCGTAAGGTCAGGCAACCCTGCAGCGTCGGGAACAGCCGGGAACAGGCACCGGTAGCGATCAGCACTTTGTCGTAGGTCACGATTCCGCCGTCATCCAAATCGACACATCGCGCACTCGGGTCAATCCGCCGGACGTCACGTCCGAGCATCAGCGTGATCCCCTCCGACTTGTAGGACTCCACCGGGCGGATCGGCTTTATCGCGCCTGCCGTTTCTTTCGAGAGCGGCGGGCGCTCGTACGGCAGTGACGCCTCGGACCCGATCAGCGTGGTAGTTCCATCATATCCCTGTTCCCGCAAGGCAAAGGCGGCACGAACTCCGCATTTCCCCGCCCCGACAATCACGATTCCAGCCATTCCCCGTCCCCCGATGAATTCTCAGATTTGCACGAAGACCCGGCCATCCTCGAGGCGCGTCGGATAGGTCCGGAGATCGTCGCAAGCGGGCGGGGTTTCGACCTCGCCGCTGGACAGGACGAAGATCGAGGAATGCTTGGGGCACTCGATCGTGCATTCGACGACCAGCCCGTCACAGAGATGGATGTTCTCGTGCGTACACAGACCGTCTGCGCAATAGTAGTTGTCCTCGTGGTCACGCGCGATGATGAAGGTGCGGCTGTCGTGGTCGAACCGGATGACATCTTCCTCGTCGATGTCATTCGCGGCGCAGGCGTCAATCCATTGGGCCATGTCGTGTCTCCTTGTTCGCGGTCCGGGGGCCGCGGGATTGGCTAAGGGTCTTCGGATTGCGAGGCGGGGCCTGGCCCTGTGCTCACTCGGCGGGCGTCACCGGGGCCTGCCTGGCCTTGATCCGCTCTTTCTTCTTGCGGAACCGTTCTTTCATCCGCGCGTCGGAGTCCTTGCTGCCGTCGTGCCAGGTTCCAAACAGCTTATCCATCGGCACAAGACCGTCGCCGCCGTAATTCACCTCGAAATATTTGTGGTGCAGGTAGTGGATATAGGCGTGGCTATCGAGCGTCGTGTTCTCGGTGATCTCGAACTTCTCGAAACCCAGATGCCCGTTGACGGACCCGAACCCCACCGAGTGCAGCGTGAAATACGCGCAGACCGGGTTCGACGGGATCAGCAGGTGCAGCCAGGCCTCTGCCATGTAGGGGAAGCCCTCAAGCGGGTGCATGGAAAGCGACGACCAGGGGCTCGGGTTGATCGAGTTGTGATGGACCGAGTGGATGTGCTTGTAGAGAGGCGGCCAGTGGATCGCCCGGTGCAGACAGAAAAAGTAAACCTCGTGCACGGCGGGCGCGATCAGGATGACGAAGCTCAGCCAAAGCCAGTGTGTCGTCCACGGCAGCCAGATGGCCCAGGTGTTCGCATAGGCCCAGAGAAGCACGATCTCGACCACGGTCCAGAGCGGAACCGTGACAAAGATCGAGCGGGTGAAATTGTCGAGGTTCTGCGATTTGAACCAGAACACGTCCGACGGATTGTCCGCCGGGAACTTCGCGTTGTACTTGAACCGGTTCTCCTGCTTGCGCTTGACATAGAAGAAGAACTCGAAACAGCCGAGAAACAGGATCATTCCTCCGGCGTTCAGCGCATAGAGGTGCAGATAATTCCCGATCGACAGCGCCGCCAGGCTCTCCCAACTGGGGATCAGTACCAGCACCCAGAGAAGCGCAGTGGCCAAGTGGAAGGCGTTCCAGGGCCAGAGGTATTCGGGAATCCAGGCCAGCACCTTGCGCAGGCTGAAGGGCCGATGCCAGATCGGCGCGGGCTCGGCCAGGGCGTTGGGCGTCCAGTTGCCGCGCTTGTCTCTGGAACCAAACTGAAGATCGTCCATGGATCACCTCCCGATATCGCCGCGCCCAACTGCTTCTGTCGGCGGGATGCACGGGTTGTGGGACATCGCCCTGTTCCGGATCAAGCGTGCCTCAGACCGGCACAAGTTTTTGTTTCATTTTGACCGTTGAACATGCCAAAATGATTTAGCCACATTCATTATGACACAGCGCGGAGCCTATGAAACGCACCACGATCGCCGATCTTGCCAGGGCCGCGGATGTCTCGGTCTCGACGGTCAACCGGGTTCTCAACCGGCCCGATTCGGTGCGCAAACACACCCGCGAGCATGTCCTGGCGACCGCGGAAGAGATCGGCTTTTATGGAACCGGAGCATTGGAGTACTCGGTTCGGAAGGGGCGCGAGACCCACCGGTTGGGCATTTTGCTCCAGCAGGGCGGCCGCCCATTCTATCGCAACCTCGGCGGTGCCCTCCGGCAAGAGGCGAAACGCGATTTCGACGGCCCGATCGACCTGACGCTCGAGTATCTGGACGACCTGTCCCCGGACAACGTGGCCGCGCGCCTCATCGGACTCGGCAAGACCAGCGACGCGGTCGCCCTCGTCGCCGCGCAGCACCCCAAGGTGGCCGACGCTATCGACACGGTCACGGGCGCCGGAGTGCCCATTGTCGCGCTGATCGCGCCGCTGAGCGCGCGCGCCAATGTCGGCTACGTTGGCGTCGATGCCTACATGGTCGGGCGGACTGCGGCCTGGGCCTTCGACAACATGGTGCGCACGCCCGGCGAGATCGGCATCCTCGTCGGCAACCACCGTTACCGGAATCAGGAGCTGAACGAGAGCGGATTCCGGTCCTATTTCCGCGAACACAACACCGCTTTCACGCTGCTGGAGCCGCTGGCGACATACGAGTCCGCGGCGGTCGCGCGCGAGATGGTCGAGGGGTTGTTCCGCGACCACCCCGAGATGTGCGGTCTGTTCGTGTCGGGCGGCGGAATCACCGGCGCGCTGGCGGCCCTGCGCGACGTTCCGAAGCGCCGCGACTTTGTGGCGGTCGGCTACGAGTTGTTCGAAGCGACGCGCGATGCCCTGATAGACGGGACGCTAAAGATGGTGATCTCGCACCCTCTGGATCGCTTCGCGCGGGCAACGATCGAGACCCTGGTCCGAGCCAAAAAGGCCGGACCGGAGGCGGGAGCACAGCGGGTCGCACTTGGGTTCGAGATCCACACATCCGAGAATGTTTGACGCAATTCGCGAGAAACTTGAACATTGGAACTGTTGCAAAACCTGCAAGCGGTGCCAAAACGAGCGCCGATTGAAGGCTTCGTTGGCTGCCACACCGCAGGGGTTTAATGATGGCTAGGGCAGGTCCCCAATACATTAAGGTGCCATGTCGCATCTGAGAATAGGGTTCCGAGTCCGCATTCGCCGCAGGTTGAACGAACGACGGCTGCCGGGAAGTCGATGTGTCGTCTCGCACAGAACCGCCCCAGAAGAAGCGGCACTTCGGATCCCGATCGCTTGCAAACTGGCCGCTACTCTGCCCTCGGTCAGGGGCCGGACGACCGAGGCACATAGAAGCGAAAGCACTCGTATGTTTGACTAGAGTAGCGGGCAAGAAAAACGGCGCCCGAAAGTTACAACATTTTTTACAACATGCCCCATAAGGCCCTGGCAAAGCCTTCCGAATAATAAGGAAATTTCGAACCACCCGTTCCATCCATCATAGGGGCAATGGATAATCTCGCTGCCGCAGTGGCTGCGTCGTTGGGCATTCCAAA
>TARA_R110002033_G_scaffold154831_1_pt1 | contig 37692 bp, 42 predicted proteins | sample TARA_R110002033 | Tara Oceans TARA_R110002033 (sample SAMEA4397051) | marine metagenome | biome: Polar Biome; feature: [SRF] surface water layer (ENVO:00010504); material: water (ENVO:00002006), including particulate matter (ENVO:01000060) such as... | depth 5 m
TTGGTAAATATTAATCTTTAAATTTTTTAATTATGAGTACTCTAAAAAACAAAGTACAGTTAATTGGTAACGTAGGAAACGTGCCAGAAATTACAAACCTTGAAAACGGTAAGAAAGTAGCAAAATTTTCAATCGCAACCAATGAATCTTACAAAGATTCTAAGGGAGAAAAAGTGACGGACACCCAATGGCACACTATTGTAGCATGGGGAAAGATTGCCGAAATCGTAGAGAAATACGTAGGCAAAGGAAAAGAGGTTGCATTAGAGGGGAAATTAACCTCCCGCTCTTATGAAACCGCAGTCGGAGAAAAAAGATACGTTACCGAAGTGGTCGTAGATGAAATCTTGCTCTTAGGAATTAAAGGCGATAACGCTACTGAATAATTGAAAATTAAAAGAGAGCGTTCCTATCCAAAAGATGCGCTCTCTTTTTCATTATTAATCTTACTAAATAGAATTACAATGAAGACACAAGTTAACAAAGTAAAAGCCGATTTACAACATTTTTGCGGTACCGAAATGGTCTTTGAAATTCCATTAATTGGGACGCGTTTTACTGACGGATTAAAATATTTAGCCAATGAAGCGGAATGTTTTTGGCTGATAACAGATGCATCCGTAATTGCAAAAAGTTTATCGAATAGAAGTGAATTTATTACCATTGATTTTAAACGACTTTCTGAAAAGGAACAGTTTGAAAAGCAATGCGAAGCCATCATTAATTATAGTGATGGAAATGATAAAATTTTTGAAACGCACCGATATAATGTAACCGATTTTCCTTTGGATGAATTGCTATTATTTTTTGTAAATAATACACTAATGCTTCCAAGCGAATATTAAAAATTGCATTATGGTATATTTCAATTATACGAACCTCAAGAACGATTGGTTTCGGTTTCCAAAAAAGATGTTGAGCATGAATTTGGAAATGATTTGAAACACTATGCCAAAGAATATCATATTAAATATGATACACTTTTGGAAGAAGAAGCTCTAAGAAATTTGTATTCTTACGACTATGTTTTTAATATTTAAAATCTAAATTATTAACCCAAAAGGCTGTCTGAAAAGGCAGTCTTTTTTTTTGTTCTGATATTTTATATTCTACAACAAAAAGAGCGGTTTACTAAAGATACTTTTAAACTTCAAAGAGAACACTCATAAAAAATCAAATTTCAATTCGTATTACGGTAAAAGCCATTACATTTTTGGATGTAATGGTATTTTTTTTGTCCAGCGAGCTGGACGAAAAGGAATAGCAAGAGGGTAACACGCTAGCGCGATGTTACAATTTTTAGTTTTTACAAAACACTAGTAAAATCAATGGTTTCAGCCGATTGATTATTTCGATTAATGAAATTTTAGCATCATTTTTCACGGAAAAACGCTGTCAGCCCAATAAAAACAACAAATTTTTCACGGAAAAATGGATAAAGGATATGAAAAAGAACGATTTGAGAGCCTAAGCATTAAATCTTCGGTAGCTAAAAGATTCAATAGATTTTGTAGAGAAATGTCACTCTCAAAATCGATGACGCTTTTAGTTATGCTAGACTTTTTTGAGGACAATGGCATTTCGCCATATGAAACTTTAGGACCTAATATGCAAACATTGGAGAGTGAAATCAAGAAACGAATCAATGCGGTAATCGCCATTATAAAAGACATCGAGAAGAACCATGATAAACCCACAACTGCCATGTTAGAATCCTTGTTTATGGGATTTGAACACAAACCAAAAAAGCTGATTTTAGCGAAAGAAATTAAAGAAGTCCAAGACACAAAAGTTCCGTTTGTAGAAAAGAAAGATTCAAATAATCAATTGTAAACTTATGTACATCACAATTACAGCTCAAAAATTAGGAGGAGATTATTCGCAAAGTTCTGCTGATTTCGCTGAGTATCTGGAGAAGGAAAATCAAGGTTTGGAGCAAGCAGATGTAGAGCATTTTTTTAATCAATATGGCGATGAAATTGAAGCTAAAGACGTTGTGAAAGAAATTGATGGTAATACGGCGAAATTAAAAAAGAAAGAGCCTAAATTTTATTCAATTACCGTAAACCCAAGTCAGTCAGAATTACGAAATTTACAAAACAGTTCTGCCGATTTAAAGCAATATACAAGAGCCATAATGAACGATTATGCAAGGTCCTTCAATCGAGAAATTAATGGTAAGCCAATAACCGTTGACGACATAAAATATTTTGCAAAAATTGAGCATCAAAGAACATTTAAAGGCACAGATAAACAGGTAAAAGAAAACCAACTTTTTGCCACTAAAATACTTCAGCTAAAAACAGATATTCGGAAAATAGAGAATCATCAATTAGAAGGCAATATCAAGAAAATGAAATCTCAAATAATTAAATTCGAAGTAGAAGCGCCACATCAACAAAATGGAAAACGGATTGTTCAAGGGATGAAAAAAGCGGGTAATCAAAGTCATATTCATATTATCGTGAGTCGAAAGGATGCATCAAATTCTGTGAGTTTATCGCCAGGATCTAAATACAAAGGTTCGGAAGTTGAGATGCATGGTAAAATTGTAAAACGTGGATTCGACAGAGATGCATTTTTCACACAAGCAGAAAGCACTTTTGACAAAACGTTTGGTTACAAACGAAACTATGCAGAATTCTATAAATCGAAGAAAGATTTCATTAAAAACCCCAAGCTTTACTTCACAACATTATTAGGATTGCCAGCAAGTGAAAAAGCGATTGCTTTTAAAATGCTTGCAAAATCTGGAGTCCCCATGGCGAGTATTCCAACAAATCAAGTACAGTTAGCGCTTAAAACAATGAGGTATTTAAAACGTGGTGTGGACGTTGCAATTAAATCGGGTTCAATAGGTATATAACATGGAAATACAAGGAATCACATTTACGATTGGATTAGTATTTGGAATGAGCTTGGTGTTCTCAAGTCTTTTCAGAATGACCCGATATGCCTTTTTTATAAATCTAATTTTAACTGTTATTTGTTTAGGGCTACTTTTCAAAATGAGCCCTTATTTGATACAATGGGTTATACAGTTGCTTTATATTGGTTGTCCACTTTTGCTTATCAATACGGTTCTATATGTGTTTCTTCACAAGGAAAATGAAATTTTAGATTCAAATGATAAACACCAAGTTCATTTTAAAGTAAAGTGTGGAAATTTCAAAATAAACAACATTAAACGAGGCGCTTCAATAATTGGTTCTGCAGGAAGTGGGAAAACCGAAAGTGTTGTTTTTAATTTTCTTCAGCATTTCAGTAAACATAAATTTTCTGGTGTGATTCACGATTATAAGAATTTTGAAATCACAGAAATGGCATTTCCTTTATTTGAAAAAAATGAAGTTGATTTTAAAGTGATTTCATTTAATAATATTCATGACCGAGTGAATCCAATAGCGCCAAGATACATGACCAATGAAGAAAGCGTAAATGAAGTTGCAAGAGTTCTAATTGAAAACCTTTTAGAGCAAAGAGAGTCCGGAAGTATAGGAACAACAAAATTTTTTAATGATGCAGCTGAAGGCTTAATAGGTGGGTTGATTTGGAAATTGAGAAGCTCATATCCGCATCTTTGTACACTGCCGCATCTCATAGCCATTTATCAATTCTTGGACACAGACAGTATGATTGCTTTTTTGAGCTCTAATACAACTTCGAGAGCAATGGCAGACGCTTTTATTAGTGGTAAGGATTCGGACAGACAAACCGCTGGTGTAAAAAGCACTTTGGCCAATGCGCTCAAAAAAATAAGTACGCAACGTATTTTTATGGCACTTTCTTCAGATGATGTTCCGCTAGATATTAATAGCCAGGACAAACCTTTAGCTATTTCAGTAGTCAATAACCCAAAATATGAAACAGCCTATTCGCCCATCATAGCCACTATTATTCATACGATTACAAAACAAATGAGTGTGCGGAATTCAAATGCTTCATTTTTGTTGATGGAAGAAGCACCAACAATCAGATTATTAAATATGCACCGTATTCCAGCCACATTGCGTAGTTATGATATTGCCACGATTTACGTGATGCAAGACAAAATTCAAAATGATATGATGTATGGAGATAAGGCGAGTAAAGCCATTTTGAGTAATTTATCGTATCAGTTCTTTGGTAAAGTAAATGATCCAGACACCGCAAAATATTATGAACGCTTTTTTGAAATTGTAAAAAAAGAAACCACTAGCGTAAATCGAGGACACAATCTTAATTTTGACACCCGAATTACAACCGGAGAACGTGAAGTCTCCAAAATTAGAGCTGATGTGTTTTTTAGACTAAAAGAAGGCGAATTTATTACGTTCGCTGATGGAAAGGACAAAAAAGTTCAATTTAAATTGCCTAAAATTGAAAAACGATTACCAAGAAGGTCACGGGATTATTCTGAGGTTGACTTACAAGCTAATTTTGATAGGATTTATAAAGAGGTACAATCAATTTTTAAGTGATTAGAAGTAAAGTGTATCGATTATTGTCGCTTATTTATAGCAATATATCTATATTTGTTTTAAATAAGCGACAAAATGAATTCTAAAAAAACCATTCTTCTTCCTAAATATCAGAAGATTTTTGAACAGATAGGTGAGAATATAAAGTTGGCAAGAAAAAGAAGAAAGTTAACAACAGAGCAGGTTTCTGAACGTGCAGGTATTCACAGAGCAACGCTTTATCGTATAGAAAAAGGAGACCCAGCTGTAGCTATAGGTCACTATTTTAATGTGTTTAGAGTGTTGAACCTTCAAGATGATTTTCTTAAGCTCGCCGTTGATGATGAGTTTGGACGAAAATTACAGGATCTTGATTTATTATAAGCAAAATGGCTAAGGGAAAATTTGACATATACGTATTTGCAGACTGGAATGGTTTAGAAACTCCAACGCTCGTTGGTGTACTTTCTGCGCATTTTGCGAAAGGTAAAAAGGCCTTTAGTTTTGAGTATGATAAAGATTGGCTAAAGACTGATGCGCAGCGATTACTAGATCCCGATATCGTTTTTTATTCGGGACCTCAATATCCTAACAACAAGGAGAATTTTGGGATTTTTTTGGATAGCATGCCAGACACTTGGGGGAAGACCTTAATGAAGCGTAGGGCGGCGCAAGAGGCTAGAGCAAATAATGAAAAAGCAAGTACCCTTTATGAAATTGATTATCTTCTAGGGGTTTATGATGAGAGTAGGATGGGAGCTCTGCGCTTTAAAACGGAAATGGATGGTCCTTTTTTAGATAATGATAACCAAAATCCAACACCTCCTTGGTCTTCACTTGGTGAGCTTCAAGAGGCTGTAAATCAATTAGAAAATGATGATTATAGTGATGCTATAAGAAAATGGATAGCCGTTTTGATAGCGCCTGGATCTTCTCTAGGTGGCGCAAGACCAAAGGCGAATATTCTGGACGCAAAGAAGAATCTTTGGATTGCAAAATTTCCATCAAAGACCGATACCGTTGATAAAGCCGCTTGGGAATTTTTAGCATATCAACTAGCGACTGCTGCAGGAATTCAAATGGCAGATTCTAAAATAGAAAAGATTAGTGGTCAATATCACACCTTTTTAACTAGACGATTTGATAGAAACAATAGAAAACGTATTCACTTCGCGTCTGCAATGACGATGACAGGAAACACCGAAGATATTCTAAAAGATTCTGCACCAAGTTATCTTGAAATTGTTGAGTTTATTGAGAATTATGGTGCCGATGTAGACGCTAATTTACATCAACTTTGGCGTCGAATCGTATTCAATATCGCGATTTCTAATACGGATGATCATATGCGTAATCATGGATTTATATTAACGTCTAAAGGTTGGGTTTTATCACCAGCGTACGATTTAAATCCTTCAATAGAAAAAGAAGGATTGTCTTTGAATATAGATATGGACGATAATGCTCTAAGCTTTGATCTTGCTAAAAGTGTTGGCGCGTATTTTAGATTAAATGATACAGAAATGAATGCCATACTTACAGAAGTATTAACCGTAGTTAAAGATTGGAAGATCGTTGCAAAGGACATCGGAATTAAAAACTCGGAAATAGCGCTAATGTCTGCGGCTTTTAGGATATAAGTAAATCCAAATAGGGAAGTGCATATTCACTCTATGTTTAAAAATTGTAACTCTTCTGTTTTTTTGACACAAAAAAAGGTTAAAAATCCTCCAATAGGAGCATGGCGATGGCTTTCATTATCCTATTAATTGGGGTTATTGATATATTTATGGGATACTTTTAATTCAATATTGCGTTCGCCACGTTTCTCGTTCAATTCTAAAATGACCCTTCTGTCATTAGATAATGAAAATTTAGGCATAACATATATAAGTCTTACCGTTTCATTTACTACAATTTTCGAAGGCAGATGATGTTTAAAAATTGGCTCTATGTACAAACGTTGTAAAGATTTTCTTTTCCCTTTTTGTCTTGTTTCAACGGAAATGTTCAAGAAATTCAAATCATAATCCAAAGTGGAATTATTCCTAATTTGAATAACAAAGTAAAGCGCTTTTTTATCAAAAACAATATTTTCAAGTCTCATGACAACACCATTATTTCGTCTTGTGTGTCTTCCTAGATATTGTCTTCTATCAAGAAGGTAAGAGCAGAAGTTTTGGTAATAATAGGTGCTATTATCAATACTTTTTTCGAAAGTTTTAGACTGAATCGAATCTTCAACTTTTGGTTTTTCATTCCCAATACTACTTGTCATTGGGATAAAATAATTAAGCTTTGAAAGCTGCGCTTTATATCTTACAATATACGAAAAAATTGAACCATTTATATTGATTACCAGTAGATTACTTTCTTTTCCTTGTTTGGCTTGTAATAAACCGAAGTACTGTGCTTTATCACGATTGTAGGTAAATACAAAATTATCTGAACCTGTGATGCCTTGGCGTATAGGTTCTGGAAAAAAGAGAGCCACATTTTTGGTGTCATTGGCGTAAATAGTGTCAAGTGTTGCTGATGTTTGGGCTTCCATAAAAGCGGAAGTGATAATAAGTGTTAGAATGCTCATATACGTTTTCATAAGAGTGTGTTTTTAAATGCTCATTATGAGCTCATAATTTTGGTTTTAAAATAAGTTTATAATTATTCAATACGGTAACCTTCACATTTCGATTACTACGTTTTAATACTTTTGTAATGCCACCGACTTGTGGGACTGTTGGAATATTGATATCGCCTATAACATCGTCCAGAACTTCGCTGGTAGCTTCGGCTCTGAAGTTATTTTCCACATAAATGCCTTCGCTACCATCTTGTAAATCGAAAGCTTTGAGCTTTGTGGAATGATGATTAATGTTCTCAATTTCAATTAATGTGCGATTAGGTTGAAAGCTTATAAAGCCAAATAAAAGTGTATTCTTGGGCATTAGTTTTCCATTGACCATTGCAGCTTTAGTAAGTCGCATTCGCAATCGCGTATTTGCTTTTACAATTTGGTCGCCATCAACAACGGCGTAAATTGTCGTATCTGTATGACCAATAATTGAAAGTGTATTGGATTTTGGTGCAGCGGCAAAAAATAGTTGATGTTCCAGGCCCAATGCTTTAGCTTGTAGTTTTAACTCCCTAATTATTTCTGAAGAATCAATGGGTATAGGGGGCTTCGTTTTAACGTGATGTCGTCCAAAGTTTTGATATTTTAATTCTGAATATTGAATTTTTCCAGCGGCGTAAATACTGTCTACAATGCGTTTTTTATGACGTTCTGGTAGTTCTGGGTCGTAATACCCCATAGAGTCCATTAATTTTTCATCATAGATACTAGGAGCGTTGGTTTCGCGTACTTCTTTTAAATCATTAAGCGCATCTAATTTGGAGTCATATGTTTTCTGGTTGTCTTCTAAATCAGGAATCAACGTCTGTTCAAGGCTATCTTTTTCATTATCGTCATTTCCCATGACCATTAGGCTATAAGAAATAAGGAATATGAAAACAATTGCTAATACTGCTATAAATACTATTTTTTTCTTTTCTACTTTCATGTGCTGATGTTTTTAGCGACTCAGTTTTTAGTGTTTAGCTTTTTTAAGGTGTTTTCAAAATAATTGGTAATCAGAAGACCATGTGGATTGTTTGGGAAGTTCCGGGCAACGCTAATTAAGTTCCCTTTGGAAACTAATTCATAGGTATCGACAATAGAGCCTCGATTAATTTCAAAAATGGTGGTTGTAGTAAACGTATATGAGCCATTGTGTTCTTTTAATTCTGAAGTAATTTGTAGTACTTTCTGAACTAAGGAATATTGTAATAATCGGTTATAAACACCGTCTGCTTTTTTTTGACGATACAAATTATCTACAGAACTGTTGCCTAACCAAAGCGCCTTTTCTAGATTTTTTTCATAGTTGCTGGCTTCAATATTATAGAAGTAGTTGTGAAACAGGTCTAAATGTGCCAGAGCTTCCACTTTAAAATTTTCCTTTTGGTTAATGAGTTTCAGCGGAATAATGCTACCATCTGTATTGATGGCAAAAGCACTATTCAAGGCATTTTTATGAATCCTAAAGGCCACCCAAACGGAAAATGTACTAGATAGCAAGGCACAACTAACGACGACTAAAACTATAAATCGATTTAGCTTTAATACGCTATAGATGTTTTTGTATGGTGTTTTCATATTGAGTTGGATTAGCTGGTAAATAATCTTAGCGTAAATGATGTGGCTCGCTTATAGAGTTTAAATTTCAAGAAAACTATAAAGCCAACGGTGCCTAGTTGTACAACGGGTGCAAAAAAGCCTTGACCAAAATCGGTCCCAAATAGGTTGGTCCAGAAATTGGTGTTTAATTCCGTATAGATTGCATTGATAAATACATTGACTAAGAAGAAAGCGGGAACTAACATATAGACGGCTGCATAGAGTTTAAAAAAGTTATAGGCAAGTGAACGGAACTTTTCAAATACGGCTAGACTTATAACCAAAGGGAAAAAGGCTTGCATAATTCCTAATAGAAAGAAGCGTTCTGCTAAAAACAAAGGGTAGATAAATAGGTCAAGAATCCACAGCATGGTGCTTATTATAAAGGCTAATATCTTAAATCCATAGAGTGGTGTAAGCAAAGCTTCATAAAGAAGCGTCATTGCCATACTTGCAGCATCTAATAATCCTACATCTTCTTCAAGTGGTAAATCTTGTAGTTGTAATGGTAATAACGCAGGTGCAGTCCCTCTGTATTGCCTTTCAATGTCTACTAATATGCCATCAAAAAAAACTAACACCTGCGTTGAGAAAATAACCAAGAGCACAACAGCAAAATTCTTTGCGAGCTCACCAGGACTTAATCCCCAAGAATACCCATCTTTATCTGCAACACCTTCATTGTATTTTTTTAGAATATTGATTAAGAAAAACAAAACCGCTAGCGTTTTCATTCCTGCAATGGTGTATTGCGAGAAGCTGCTGTTTTGTATGGTTTGAAATACCGTATCGATATACTCAAGTCCAATTCCTAAAATGAAGGCTGCAGTCATTATTAATAGTTTGTTTCGCGATTATTTACTTTATCCTGCATTTTTCTGAAGGAAATAATATCCTTGTAACGTCGCGTTTTTGTTTTGATATTGGAAACCATTTCCTTCGATTCTAATTCTTTTTCTTTTAGGACTTCGGCACGTTCGGCATCGGTCATTTTAAGATTATCGCTGGATAAAATTTCGCCCATAAATTCAACGGTGTCTAAAGCATTTTGAACTATAGCATCAAAGGATTCTGCAACTCGAGTCACTTCATCAGGTTTTATATATGGCGAGTTCAAAATGTCTTGTAAATCAGTTTGCATAACCTGAATAAGACGTTGGTTGTTTTGTGCAATTTCCTCAACCGCTCGGAGTTGTTGTACCACGCTGGATACTTTTTCTAGCGCTTCTTTAGCGTCTTTCAAAAATTGTACAGACTTAATCATCTGCGCAGTTTGTTTGCCCGATTCTACAAGTTGTTTTACCAAACTTATAAAATTGGTGTTGTCATAAGTCGGCATGCCTTGGCTTGTTGCCTTTGATGGAATTAATAGCATTAATGCTACTGTTAGTACTAAAATTCTGATTTTCTTTTTACTCATTGTAAAAAAAATGTTCTGGTATTCGTGAATCTTGGATTTCATAATATTACGTTTTAGATGTGAATTGAATTATTGCTTTTTGCATATCGTGATGTTCTTCGTATAGCTTCATGATGTCCTCATTTTCTCGCCCATCGGATAGATATGCTGCATACACTTCTTTAGGGACCTCGAGCCTGAAAATGTTGCTTTCCTTTCCGATTTTGATGAACATTTCAGTGTACTTCCGTGAACCAGAAAGATTATTTTTAATGGATTTTAATTGGTTTAAGTCATGGCTCGATAGGTTGAGTCTTTTTACAAGTTCCTCATAACCTTTTTCATTATTCAGACTATAGATAACTTGGGTGTTTTCCAAAATACTTGCTGAGGTTGCATTGTCGGGAAGTTGATTAATGGATTGTAGTATGATCCCAATAGCTCCATTTTGTTTTCGTATCGCTTGATAGTAAAATTCAACACTTTCTAGTACGTTGTCAAACTTCAGTTGTTTCGCAAACTCATCGAATAAAATGATGCCTTTTTCGGCTCTGTTTTTCCATATAGTTCTTTGGATCGCTGATTTAATTAACTTCAACATTACCGACAAAATTTCCTTATTGTCTTTCACTTCATCCAGTTCAAAAACAATTAAGCGTTTGTCTTCGATTTTATAAGTCTGGTCTTCACTTACTTCAAATAGAAAACTATATAGACCATCGCCAACGTACTCAGACATAACGTGCAAAAAGCTGGTCACATTAAAGTAGTCGGGATGGATTTTTAAGCGACTCAGAAGGTCTTTCTGGTGCTTTTCTATATAATTATAGAAACCTTCGAGCGAATGTTGTTTAGAAATATGACGATAATAATGACGCAATATTTTCTTAACCGAAACCGATTGTGCTTTGGTGACTTTTATATCTGAAGCAAACAGTTCAAATAGAAATACGGATAAATCCTCTAAGCGTTCTGGAGTCAGATCTTTGACATCGCTGATATAAAAAGGATTGATCCCTAAGTTTTGTCCGCTCTCATAACGCAATACGGTATACTTTTCAGGATAGAGTTTGGCAAATTTGGTATATGAACCCCCCAAATCAATGATGACTAATCGTACACCACTTTCAAAATATTGCCGTAAGATGTTATTAGCTAAAAACGATTTGCCTTCACCTGTGGGAGCGAAAATGGCGAAATTCCGAGCTTTGATGCGCTTCTTTTTTTCATCCCAAACATCTTTTAATACTGGAATGTTATGCTCTCTATCATTAAAAATAATGCCGGTTTTATCGGATTTGTAATTGGTGTTATTAATGAACAGACAAAGCGCGTGTTTCAAATCGGTAACGTACAAATCGTTGTTTGAGAAATTGGATGAAAAGCAACAGTAACTATTCAAAATATAATTTTTGCGTTCTTCACCTCTTGGATAATAAGGAATAATATCCAATTCCTTAAATTCAGTCTTAATTTGTGAGGTGATCTTATCTAAAGTTTTAGCGTCTTTTGACCAATAGATAATATTGAGATGACCACGAATGATTCGTGAATTATCATCGGCATTAATTTGATCTAGAATGTGTTGAATTTTTCCTAGAACGACTTTGTTTTGTGAACCAAAATTGGAACTCTTATTAAGTTCCTCGATTTTCTTATCCAATAGCTTTCGCCACTTTTGCTTGTCGTCCAGATAAAGAATCTGGTTAACAATGTGATTCTCGTTAAGTGTTAGTCCTATACCATCAATAAATCCTTGATGAAATACAAAATCGTCCGAAGTAAATTTCTCATTGGTTTTGCTACTTTGTACATTGTCTCCAAAACATAATTCACTATTGACGGCAAGCGCATCAAAATGGTTTTCGCCTATGGTGACGTTTTTCTTTTCCAATAAAATGTCCGTGTCGAACCCTTCGTTGAAACCATTGAAATATTGACGTGTTAATTGCTGAATAGCTTCTGGTGGTAGTGGGCGAAATTCCATTTTACGACTGTTGTTGATAAAGGAAACGGAATCGTTTACGGCGTTGGCGAAGCTTTTAATATTTTCATCTAGTTCTTGTGCAATACCTTTTGAAATTGTTTTGAAAGGATTGACATATTTAGGATGGTTTAGAGCCTTGTTCTTGGTTAAGTTGAAGAACAAATAACAATTGTGTGTTATATGCTCACGACCTTTAAAATGCGTGTTTGTGGCTTTTTCGAGAAAGGTGGTGTTTGGAAGCGGTTCTGAATTATATTTTTTTTTAAGATAAATGTCTTGTTTATGGACCACGGTGCCAATAGGTAAGGATTTGAACGCCTGAAACCATGCACTATGTATATCTTCAAAATCCTTTTCAGATAAGGAATAGATTTCTGGCAGATGCCCCTCATAGCAAAACACTACATTACCATTGTTGGCAAATACCATATGGTCTTTAATAGCGACAATGGGTTGATATTTTGAAAGGTTAATCGTGTTCATAATTTAAAACAATAATTCTTTTGTTACTTATAAGTTTTGGAAAGGCTTTTGTCATCTGGAAAAGCTGTGGATGGTTTGTGATCCATGTTAAAGCCACATATAAGCTAGCATTAAAAAACATCAGACCAATTATAACCCCAAAGCTGAATGAGAAAATGATGATTAATAATGACGTAAGAATAGCCACCATCATTAAGGCAAATAGAGAAATGGGCAATCCAAAAATGGCTGCCCGTTTTCTTATGTTTTTATAGACCTCAAACCGTTTCATTAGACAACGATGCTTATGAGGTAAGTAAAGATGCCTACCACTGCACCTGCAATCAAGACAAATACCAGAACTCGGGTAATGCCTTTTTTAAGATCTGCGTTTTCTCCAAAGAAATGACCAGCGTTAAAGAGGAATCCAATTAAAAAAATGACGCCCAAAATAATGGGAAATATGGCTCTTATGGTATCTGAAACATCATTAACGGAGTCTTCAATACCACCAATCTGAGCAAAGCTTGTGGCTGTTGCCAGTAAAAATGTGAATAGCGTAAACATTAATTTTTTCATAAGTACTAGATTTAGCCATTTATCGATGGAATCGAAATGGCAGGTTTTGATTAATACGTTATGAAATCTATTACGAAATGAAGCTGACGGAAGAAAATCTCTAAATTTTAACGCTAAGGGGTGTTAAACTTTTGAAAATTGTTAAGGAAGTGGTTGATTTCTTGAATATTGTGTAATCTAAAATGATTATGATGTATACGTTAAATCAAATGCTATTTGCGTTATTCTGTTTGTTTTTTTTTAATATTTCTTTTACACAGAATGAGAAAGACCAAGAAAAGAACCCCATTATTGTAATAGATCCAGGACACGGAGGCAAAGATCCAGGAGCTATGACCGCACAAGGTATAAAGGAAAAAGATATCGTTTTAGCAATCGCTTTTAAAATGATAGTTCTCAATGATACGTTATTTGAGAATTCGTTGAGGTTATTTCTCACTAGATATACAGACACCTTAATAGCCCTTCGTGATAGAACTCTATTGGCAAAAACATTGAAAGCGGATATTTTTATTTCAATCCATTGCAACCAAGCTATAAATACAACCGCAGCAGGAACAGACGTTTTTATTTATCCTAAAAGTGAAGCGCAGGCATCAGCATCTACTTATTTAGGGCTTACTATACAAAAAGGATTAGCCGATATCCTAGGTGTTAAAAAACGAGGATTGAAATATGGGAATTTTCAGGTATTACGAGATAATGATAGTAATGCGTCAATACTCTTAGAGTTAGGATTTTTATCTCAATCCGACGAGGCTATTTATTTGAGCAATGAAGAATCTCAAAGCGCTATTGCTTTGGTTATACTTCAATCGATTATTAAATTTTTGGGATTATGATTGAGTTGTATTTAAGAGTACTAAAGAGTTTGAAGGAATTATTAGTTACGTTTTTAACTTTCATGAAATACTTATTAAATAATCATAAAACGGACATATAAGTGATCCCATCAACTTATTCTAAGAAACATTTTCTATTTTGCTTTCTGAAATTTTATTGAAAGTAATTAAATCACTTTCAAGTTGTTGCTTACCGTAAAGGCGTAATTTATTTACCAGAGGTCTACAACACTTTTTATATTTAGGGTTGCCACATATTGGACAATCTTTATTGGCTTCAAATTTATCACCCTTAATTGCTTTGTTAATCAAATTGATTATATATAAAGGGTCTTTAAGTCCTAACTTTGTTCTATAATATTGTATAATTCCAGCTTCATGATGATCATATTCACCATTTGCGTAATGACCTTTGGATATTCTATATTGATGATTAGCGAAAAACGGATAGATAACATCTCTATAAAACTCGATTAAATTTATACCAGTGTTTCGTTTAAGAATAAGGTCATGAGTTATATCTAAACAGCATGCGCCTTTTTTAGAAATATGAAAATCCCAATCTCGTTCAATAACGTCACTCATCTCATATACTGAAGGGATGGTGTGAGGATAGGATGTATTTATTGTTATGAGCACTTTATAGTTTTTCCAATGTTGCTTTTTCTCGTCTACAACAGATATCTCTCCATAAAGTGCTTCACAATTATGTTTGTCAAGAGTTACATTATCAAATTTATGATAGACCTCTAAAAATTTTGCTATATCTCTTTTTAATAGCGACACTCTCTAATTAATTAAAATATGGTTTACTGATTGAAGCAATTGGTACAAGATTAATAGGGTCAAGTTTTACTTTTGGACTGCCAATTGTTAGAATAACATTACCATTTTGATCTTGGACAGCGAAATCATTTTCTGTGATGTACTTTTCCCAATCAAAGTCATAATGATTGTAAAATCTACCATCTTCGTAATCCCAGATGGGTTTTGACTTTTGTTTGAAATATTTGTCATTAGACAATTGATTAAGGATGTGTTGACCAACAACGATTCCATTACTTAATGCAGTGGCTTGCATTTTAGGTGCTAAACTAGTGTGAAGACTAGAAGTAGTAACCTCCCCAGCCTCTCCTAATCCAGAATACATCCAAAGCACTTGATTATCATGACCTAGATCTAGACCAGCTCTGGTAAAAATATCTTTGATCCCATTGGCTTCGAAATACTCTTTAAGGTCATTTTTTACGAAATAAGTAATCAATGCAAATGCTTTTAAAGCATCTTTGGTTGCTTGTTTTTTCTCGATATTTTTTCCTCCAAAATAAACCATCAAGCCATCTCCTTGAATTCTATGTATATAGCCACCACATAAATTAACAGCAAATATTGATGCTTTGACAATGCCTTCAGTTATAAGCGCAACGGTTTGCAAGGTAAATCGATTATTCAATTGAGTACTTTTTCGAACATCAACAAAACCACTAATTATCCAATGCTTTTCGGTATTAGTAGTTCCACGTAAGTATGAGAAATCTGGGTGATTTCCAAGACTGGGTAAACTATTGATTGCAGGTGTTCCGAGTCCCTTTATCAATCTTTTAGATTCATTTAAGCTTTCAAGTCCAGGAAGTTCTGCTCGTAAACCTTTTATGTAACTTAAGTCATAATCTGAATCTTCTTGATGTAGACTAAAAAGTTTATTCATTCGTTTTGGGTCTTTGTCGACCGCTTTTTTGATTACGTCCAAATAAGGATTAAAAATGTTCATGGTATAGGGTTTTTATGAATTAATTAATATGAAATATAATATGGGTAAAAGAAGAATGAATTGCACAACCAATAGTACACCGGCGAATTTCAATCTTGAAAATTTTGTTGTTAAACCGTTAGAAAGTATGTAGACTTGGGACCTTAAATCTTGCAGCTCATCTTTGTCACTATAGTTTTTTGATGTACTATTGAATTCAGACCGCTTCATTTTAGAAATAGCGCCGAAATAATATAAAGAATCTGGCTTTTTTGAGAAAAAAGGTATGCTTGCTATTGAAAGTACAATTAAACTGAAAACACCAATAAATAGCAGAACACCAATGCTGACTTTACCAATTGTTGACATGTTGCAAACAATTTCAGTTTGATTTAATAATGTAATAATACCACCAGTAATAAAAGTGTTTATTGCAATATATACAGCCGACTTATTGTTGACACTATCAAAATAGTGGTCAAATCTATCTATTGTATATTTTAGTCTATCTTTCTCCATCGTTACTTGCTATTAGTTTTATTGTAACCAAACCAGCAGCTATCCAAAGACCATTCTTAACTTGGTTGCTGGATTCTTTACCATATTGAACCCAATTAGCAAAATGCTCGCAATTAAAGCCCAGAAAATTATATTTATGTCCGAGTTTTTGTCTAGCTCTTATTATGGCATGTTGTACTTGAAAATGATTGCCATTAAAGCGTCTTATTTTTACAGGTTCATATTCTTGTAGCAATTCGAGTAATTCTGAATGAAAGACTTGTTTTACACTGCCTTTCAAGTTTCCTATGAAGACTCCATTTCCGAGGTGTACTATGTAATGGTCTAGTATGCGACCTAAACCACTTTTCTTTTTGGCTACAATAACATCTATTGGTTGCAAGCCATTAATTAACTGCAAATAATTTGTCATAACTAATTCTATTTTCCTTTACTATCTTTTCTATTGCTTCTAATATGCTCCTTAATAGTTATTGTTTTACCATTAACCTTTCTCTTGTGTTCTGGTATCCTATTGAATTTTTTACCTGTTGAATCTTTTGCCATAATTTTTGTTTTTAAGTTTATAAGGATTTTTTATTATATTTGAATCTCCCTATTAATTATTTGCTAGTATTTTATTGTTTTAACCAAAGGCTATATGTGCCCAGCTACTCATATACCCTAATAGATATATCCGTTTTGGTATATAAATGAATACAGATCTGAATCAAGACATAGATTTTGAAAAAATACCTAGTATAGAATTGCTTGAGTATATTTCTTTCAAAGATGAATTTCCTGCAGAAGCACAGAGTGCCTTTGTGGAATTTTGCTTCAGGTTTGAGAAAGAATTAAAGCGTAAATCAGAAATCTATTGTAATAAGTATGGATACAGTGAAGTTGTTGCTTTGGAAATAGCACATTGCACTTTTTCAAGAGTTTGGAAATATGGAAGTTTCAATAAAGAAAAAGCTAAATCCAATGATATGGATAAAGCCATACTATTATGGATGTATCCTATCGTATTTACCCAAATCATAAAGTATGGAAAAGAAAATACTTGTGCAGAACCGACAGAGGAAGAAGACTTAAGTTTAATTAATAATGCAGAAGAATTGGCTGAAAAATTGGATATCATCAATGTTGAAGCCAAAAGAGAAGTTGTTGCTAAATTAAAGACAATTGAAAGGGCTTTAACTCAATTGACAGTTAAACACCGTATTATTTATTTTACATATAGAGGATACAAAAAACAAGGAAAGAAAGTACCTCGAACAATTACTGCTCTGTTAAGAGAAAAGCTCTCATTAACTCAGAAATCTGTAAATACTTATTATGGAGATGCTGAAAGACACATTACAACCTATTTAAACATTATCAATGGCAAAGCTTAAAAAAATAGAGCTTATTGAAATTGAACAATTAGATACTTGGCTTAGTTCAACTGGTTTTCTGTTCCCAAGTAGTGAACTTGAATTAGATAGATTTAATAAGCTTTATGAAGACTATAATTATAAATTAGATAATTTTCATATAGATCCAATCTCAATTATCAATAATACATTCCATAGAGAACCAAAGGTTATTACTATGTTCGAAAGTGACGTTGATAAAGAAATTGAAGGTTTGAGAATGGTTGCTAGAAAAGGTAATCAGAATCTGCCTCAGCATATTATAGAAAAAATGCGTAAAAAACATAATCAAGATCCTATTGATTAATAAAAGCAAAAGCCTTAGCATAAAAAATCTAGCTGAAGTAATTGCTTTAGAATATAAGGATAAGATAACTCCGCTTGATAAGATTATTGAAGATGAAGGTTTAAAAGTATTCTATGATAGTTATGGAAAAGATACTTTTGATGGGATGACTCTATATGAAAATGGAAAATTTTCTATTCATATAAATACTGATTTAGGGAACTTGCATAATTCCGCCCGAGGCCGATTTACATTGGGACACGAGCTTGGGCATTACTACATTGATTCGCACAGAATAGGTTTGAAAAAGGGATTATTGAAGCCGCATCCCTCTAGAACTAATCGAAAACAATTTAATCAAATTGAACACGAAGCAGATTTTTTTGCATCTTGCTTATTAATGCCTGAAGAAAGATTTAATAAGGATTTTCAAAAGAAACCATTTAATATTGGATTAATTGATTTTTTGAAAGAAGAATATAAAGTTAGCCGAACAGCTTGCGCCTTTAGGTTTGCTGATATAGGGAATCATTCAATAATGATAATCTACGGAGAGGCAGGTAAGATTAAATGGTATAATTGTAGCGAAGGGTTCCTTTATAAATACCTTCTCTATGAAAAGACTGTAGCTCCCAATACAGTAATGGGAGAATTCTATAAAGATATCAAAGATGATATCTTTAAAACAGAAGAGATTTGGGCTGTAGATATTTTTAAGTATGTAAAGGATGATGACATAAATAAAAAATTTCTTGAGCATTGTATTACATATAAGAATAAGGCTCTTAGTATTATTTGGGGGGATTAAACCTTAATCTTCCCCCAAACCAAAGGATGCGCACTAGCAGTCACATTTTTATTAGAAACAGATTTGTAAATAGACCATTGTGGTTGTTTTTCTGGCCACATTGCTTTACGATTTAAACCACACGAAGTCATCTTATCAAATAAAGCAGGGGAGAAGAGCATATAATCGTTTTGCTTAATATTTACACCCATACGGTAAGCACCGAGTCTAAAATAATTAGCATCATTCCCTTTATCAGAATCCACGTGAAAAGAGCAATGTTTAGTTACGTCTTTTAAGTCTGTGTCTTGGATTATTGGAGATAAAGAATTGCAATAAGGAGGAGCATTAAATGTGCCTGCAATGATGATATTGGTTTTACCTTCTGTTTTAAGCTTATTATAAATCGCTGCAATTCGCTTAGCTTGATTTTTTCTAATGGTGTCAGAATAGGTTTTATCCTGTTTGTCTTTTATGAGGTAGACATTGAGCAACCAAATTGTTTTTTGGGAAGGTGTGGTAATTTCATATACGATGAGGTTTTTACCGTCGTCATTTATGGTGGTGTTGATGTTGTGCGTTCTCACAGACTCAAGATGATACCCTTCTCTAAGCGCAATACCCATTTCTAGACTATTCATATCGTTGCCTTGTATGACAAATGATTGTGGATACGGTTGACATCCATATTTTGGAAGAATGAGTTGATTGAATTCTTCAAAAGAGGCTCTGTCTTCAATTTCTTGTAACAACAAAATATCAGGATTTGTTGCAGCAATAACCCGTGCTTTATGATCTGTAGCTTTAGGGTGAATAGGAAGACTTTGCAATTCAATCCAACCATTCCAATTGGTAATATTATTTGCTTTATTTTCTAAAGAATGACTTAGGCCTTTCATATAAAGAAATCCTGCTTTTCTTCGTAAAATAGCATAAGGACGAGGACTTGGTTTTTCAAAACCAATTAGAAATGATAACTCTTTAATGCGGTCTTGTTGGTTCAACGATTTAGAAGGATGAAGCATTAGTGCATCGAGTTCATTTATCCAATCGTTGAGATTTTTTCCATAAGGTTTTTCTAGAAGGCTTTTGTCTCTGTGAAATAAATTCTGAATGTTAAAGGTGGCGATTTTCATAATACGTGTTTTTATTTGCGTTTATCATTGGTGTTTTCATCAAAGGGAATGAGGTTGAATAGTTCGCGCATACGACTTCGGACACGATGACCATATAGATCTTCTAATTCTTGAGCATTTAGATTTGTGGTGGCATGCGTTTTTATCTTGTGGTCTATAAAAATCTCGTGACGCGAGATCAGAATTTCTCCCATAACATTACAGTCTTTTCCATAATGTCGTCCCATCGGTTCCATACCTAAATCATCGAAGCAAAAGAATTGCCTACCGCCATAATCTTCAATCGTTTTATAACCAATATGATTAAACCCAAATACAATATTTCTACACGGAATTAAAATATATGGTTTCTGTAGTGGAACGATGTGCTTTAACAATAACATTAAGCTGGTTTTACCACAGCCCACAGGGCCGGAAAGTAGAATGCCTTTGTTGATGTCAATATCATTTTTAGCGCAATTGTCTTCATCTTTTATAAGGTAATGGCAGAGTTTTAAAATAATGTCATGGTCTTCTTCATAGATTTTAAAACGGTTACCGAATAGCAATTTTCCTTTAATATCGAGATAAATTAATATTTTTTTAAATTCGTAAATCACTTCTTTGCCATTAAATGATCCAATGGAATATTCTATGTTTTCTTCAATGAGTTTACAAGGGTTGACCATAATCTTTTTGTTTTGAGGTGCTCAAGTTGTCCTTTTTATGAAACACTGCATTTTTAGTTTCAAGTTCCTTTGCTTTAAGCATCCAATTACTGGCGCTAGCTTGCCAATCTTCAATTTTTATTTTACCACCAATTTTCCAACCAATCGCTTGATAGTGATTGTAAAATTTTGAAGCTTCAATCGTTGGCCAGTTTTTACTTTTAAAAAAAACAAAAACTTCAAATTCATTTTTTGGTAGCTTAGTTTTATTTATGTTTTCTTTTTGTTTAGTAATGTTTGTATTAGGTACTAATGCTTGTTCAGTGCTTGTTTCATGCTTGTTTAGAACTTGTTTAGAGCTTGTATCAAAAATGAGCATCCTAATTTTGCTTCCTTTATAGGGATTATGAGATGGCAAATAATGTATGTAGTTCCAACGGTGTAATTGCTTAAGGCAGCGATGATAGGTTGCTTTTGATCCAATTTTAGATTGTAACATAATTTCTTGTCTATTGATATAAAATTCTTTTGGAAACCTGTTAACGTTCCAACATTGAAATAGTGCCATATATAAACTGACATGTGTTGGATTTAATCGCTTATCTAAATAGAATATTTGGAATATTGAATTGAGATGTTTTATATAGTTCATAAAGCGTTTTAAAAGGTATTATCCACGCGGTTCTTATCCATTACCTTTTGAATTTCTGCGGCATCATAGTATATAATACCTCCAACCTTTGTAAAAGGAAGGGTACCATTTATTCGTAGGTTCTGTAATGTTCCTGGACTAATTTTGAGTAAATCCATGAGTTCTGAAGATTTTAAATATTTCTTCAGTTGGCCTTGTGATTGTTTACTGAGAATTTGTTTAATATCAGCGAGTAATTCTAATTTAAATTCTCTGAGATCATCGGTAGTGATTATAGTTGCTGGCATAATAAAAGGGTTTTAAAGAAAGAGACTAAAAAAAGGTCTTTAAACATTTTGATAGTCTCTATCTCGATTTAGCTCACGACCATTACTATTTGACTATATTAGTGTTCGTGAATCTTTCGATTTGACTTTCGTTATGCAAATTTGTGGGTGTTTATTCTATTGTCTTCAATAGTTTATCCAGAGATGGGAGTTTTTTTTAATATAAGTTTTGAATATTTTTGGAGATGAGAAGGGCGAGTTCAATAAATTTATTGCCCTATTTTGTATTAAAAATAATGGAGTTTTTAGGAGGTATGGTATTCCCAACTTGGGGAAAACTTAGGGTTATTCATCCAAATCCTTAAAGCGCTTTAGAAGTACTTTTGTCAACCAATCTAAAAATTTTGTTTTACTGTTTTTTCTAGCTCTTATTTCTATAAAAGTGTGATAGTAATTGCCAAGTTCAATGTTAAATACCTGCTCAAACATAGAGGCTAATTCTTTAATGTCGGCAGTTCCGCTATTTATGGAGCCACTACTGTGGAGTGCATAAATTAATTCGGTTAACTCTGTCTTGCTTCCTGTCCAAAAAAGTTTTGAAGATGTTTGCTTCATCGTATTGGTTTTAGTGTCTTTATGCGACTGTAATTTTTCAATTTCTTGTTGCAGATAAACAATCAACATATCATAAGCAATAATGGTAGCTACTGTGGTGTCTTGACATGTAGAAAACTGGTCGTCAATAAAAAAATGGAAGAATTCAGTTGGTAATCGTAAATCAGATTTACCTCTAATAAAATATTCTTCATCTAGGGTTGTTGCACCTCTGCGATAATAATGATAGAACTCTAAATTATCGTTGAAAAAGACTTGTAATTTGTTGATGTGATTATTTAAATATTCTATTTGGTACTTTGAGCTACTTCGAGGGCGTTTGCTTTCAATGTTAAAGAGTCTAACGTAATAAATCAAACGACTAAATATTTGAGGTTTTATATGCTTAAAAAAACTAATTTCTTCAATTTTTGAGCTAAATCCTTTTTTAAGGACTTTTTTTCGAAGTTTTTTAATGCATTTTTCAGTTTTAGTAATCCCATTTTCTGCTTTATATAGAATATCCTCAGTACGGGACTCTAAAGACTCCAGTGTTGTTTCAAATTCTGATATTAATTCTTGGTACCTCATAACCATACAAAACAAACTATTTGATTTCAATTACTTTCTAGTAGTCCCAATAGTTCCAATGTGTAATTGTCTGTAGTTTGTATATAGGCATATTTCTCTTCTACCACAGCACCAAGTTTCTTTTTCTCAAAGGAAGCAGTCATTCCCAAATCAATGGTTTTAAATTTTAACTGGATCGCCCTTTTAAGCGTTTGATATAATAATTGTCTGTAAGTTTGAAAGATTTTAAGGTAATCATAGTCAATACCAACTAAGGAAGGAGCATAGGTTTGATTCTTGTTTTTATAGCAAAACATAACTCCAATGATTTTGTTTGTTTGCTCAGGATGATGTATGAGTATAAACTCCCAATTGGAATGCTCAGACATGTTTTTGAACAGGTTTATGGGGTACGGAAAGGTATTTAGTCCAAGGTTGTTTAAGCGGACATTGTTATACAATAGATGAACTTGGTTGAGTTGGTGATTATTGAGTGTTTGTAAGATTGAGATCTTTAAGGAGGGTTCGTAAGCTAAAATGTCTTTCCTCAAATGTTTTCTGTTTCTTGAGGAAAGTCGAGATACATAAGCTTCAATGGATTCATTAGCTCTTAAATTAATGCGACATGAATTTGGCATTTGTATTCTAACAAAACCCTGACCAAGAAAATAACTATTTAAGCTATCGTTCATGCTAAAATCCCGAAGCGCAATCATTTTAGAATTGGAGCGCTGTTCCAATGTCTCTAAAGTTTGCATAAGCATATTTAGAGCTTCTTGTTTACTCGGATGATTAGCTTTGATATAAAGATGTTTGCCCTCAGTAAATAAACACCCTAAACTTAAAACTTTTGAGGTCATGTAATAAGGGTCTAATATGCGCTTTTTCTCAATAATTTTAGAGGCGTTTAAATTCGCTAACATATCATCCTTCCAAAGCGATGATGACAAAACTGTAGCCAAAATAGGGTGTTCATGTTGGTCATAGATTATTACATACCAAAAATCCCAATTATTTTCTTTAAATGCGTTATTACTGAAGGTGTGTTCAATAAATTTAAGTCCTTCATAATCCTGAACTCCTGAAGTTCCAACCAATTTGTTCCAGGTGACTTTGTCTATATTCGAAATGCTAGTTTCAATTTGCGTTTTTAATTCTGAGCTAGATGAGGTATCTGTGGAGGTTTTTGGCTCTAATTTGAATGCTTCATAAACACGACGTAAGTTCGTATGGGTTTCTTCGATAGCTTTAGGTAAATGGTATTCCATAGCATCCACCAAAGCTTTTATTTCTTCCCGTTGATTGTGTCTAGAGATGGTTATTCTAACGCCAGTATTTTTTACAGGTACAGCTGGAAACATTCCTAAGTTCACATAGAAACCTTCGTTCATTAATCGATTGATAAAGTTATAACCAGTCTTTGGCATGCCAGTGCCGATAAAAAACACAGGAGATCTGTTCTTATCGACAAGCGGTAGATCCGTTTGTTTTACCAATTCATTAAAATAATCAATTCTGAGCTTTAGATCCTCCTGAAGTTCGTTGATTTCTGGTGAGAGATGAATCTCAGCAGAAGCCGTGGCAGCCGCAACAGATGCTGGCTCTAATTGCGCAGAGAATGTCAAAGGCCCTCCAAAAGTTTTTATCTCTTGATACAATTTTTTATTTGAGCAGACCAACACCGAACCGCTCGCGCCAAAGGTTTTACTTAAGGTTCCGAAAAGTAGCATGTTTTCTGATAGTTCATCTATTTCACTCATGACGTAACCTGTCCCATTTTTTCCAATCCAACTCATGCCATGGACATCATCAAAATAAAGATGTAATTGCGGATATTTTAAGCTTAATATTTTTAATTCTTTTACAGGAGCGAAGTCGCCGAACATGGAATAAATACCATCAGCCATGTACCATATTTTATTTTTAGTATTTGAGTATAATTTAATTTTATCTTCTAACATGTTCAAATCGTTGTGCCGAACCATATCTACAGGAACACTTCTTAATTTTAAAACTTTAGCTGCGCTCTGGACACTCCAATGTACTTGGTGATCGAGAATAATGGCATCTTGATCTCTGACAGCGCTAGGAATCACGCCAAGATGACCCAAGGTGCTATTTTTTGTGATGACAACGGGGTGATTGTACATTTCTGAAACCTTCTCCTCTAATTGTCTATACAGTGGATTGGAGATGTATGATTTTGATAAAGGAAACTGAGTCCCGTATCGTTGTATTGCACTAATTGCGGCATCTTTCAATCTGGAGTCTTGTTCCAGCCCCAAATAACCTGTTGTGCCAAAATGGAATAATGTTTTGTTTTTTACTCCTATAGTTCTTCCGTTAAAACTTTCGCCTTCGGCATATAGATGAAGTATTCCCTCATTTATCGCATCTGTAAATACATTATTTACGGTATCTAAAAAGTTGTTGTGCTTAATTTTTGCCATCTTCAATAATTTAGAATATTAAGTTAATATCTTTTGTTAGTCAATGAGAAATCTTGATACTTCTAAATCCTTTAGAGTCAATTCTTAATCCTTTGTAAGCAAATATTAATCCATATTGACCAATGCTAATTGAGAAATATGCAAATGTTGTATTGATTATTTCGTAAATTTATAATCAACCAGTTTTCTAATCATTATGCCAATAGCTATTGAAAATGAATATGCTTCATATAAACTTATTGATGGCATTTTATATGTAACATATACTAAAGATGTTATTTTAGATTTGCCTGCAGCAGTTTATATTGTAAAAGAAAGGCTTTCAATCCATGAGGGACTTTATCTACCAGTGCTCTGTGATGTTCGGCATATTAAGGAAGTTAACAAAGCGGCCAGGTCTTATTTAGCTATAGAGGGTTCTATTTTAGTTAAAGCAGTCGCATTTATTGTAGATTCTCCAGTTTCAGAGATGTTATCAGAATTCTATTTACGTACCAACACACCTACAATCCCCACCAAAGCTTTTAGTAATTTTGATTTGGCTTTAAAGTTTTTAAACCCATATAAATGATTTTCAGAATAGAGCAATTTACAGAATGAATGGACACCAGTTTAAATCATAGAATGCAAGTCATCAATACGATGTTGCTGGAAATGGCTTCTGGTAATTTCTTTTATCGTATTGAGCGTAATTCAGAAAATAATGATATTGAGGCACTTATATTAACGCTCAATATGTTGGCCGAAGAGATACAGGATACTATAGTGCACCAAGGCTATGCAAATACTGATCGAACAATTCTTGATATTGTTCAAATGAGTTTTATACTTGATGACAGGGGAATTATACAAATGATTAATCAACAAACCTGTAACGTTTTATCTCGTTTGCACGACGATATTGTTGGTCATAATTTTAAAAACTTTATAACCGAGAAATCTATAAAAAAGTGGAACGTCATATGGAAACAGCTTAAAAATAAAGCGTTTTTTGATACTTCAATCGCAATACAGTTTAAGTCTAAAGGAAATCTTATTATTCCTAAAATTGCATATATCTCAAGATTTAATGATTCTACTATAAATGATAAGAAGACCCTTATAACTATCGTACACCACTCCAATTTTCGAAATCAATTGGATGCTGATTTAAAGCAACGCGTTATAAAAGATGGTAAAGTTAATTCAGAAATCAAAAGTAAATCTAATAAGCCAAAAATAAGATTGAGTTTTGAGGATATTCGAAAAATACGTGAAGGTCATGATACAATCATCAATAATTTGGAAAGCGATTTCCCTTCTCTAAAAGATTTTGCACTACAAATTGGAACTAATGAATTTAAATTAAAATACGGATTTAAAGAATTGTATGGAACTACTGTTCATCGGTTTTTAATGCAAGAACGATTACGAAAAGCTCAAATGATGATTCAATATAGCGATGTATCGCTCAAATCAATTGCTTATAGCGTTGGATTTAAAAGTATGCCCCATTTCTCTAGATCTTTCAAAAAGCGGTATGGGTATTCGCCAAGTGCCTTGAGAAATAATTCGATCTTACCCTCTGGCTAAGTTCTTAGTTCATAATTACTTAATCCCTTATAGTCAATAGATTATATTCTAAAAATAATTTTTTATACTGAATTTTACCATATTAAACTAAATGATATGATTAAGTTCAATAATATAGTTGATAGTATACCAATATTAGCAAGAACTCTATTGATAATATTATTTGTGTATGCTGCCAATAGTAAGTTTTTAGACTTTAGCAATTTTCAGATTCAATTAGGGCAATCACCAATATTAACAGCTTATGCAGAGTGGGTCTCATGGGGAATACCAATATTAGAATTACTAATTGTTACATTTTTGTCTTTTCCTAAATATGTGTATTACGCATTTTTTGCTAGTTATTCATTAATGATAATGTTTACTACCTATATAATTATCATTCTAAATTTCAGTGATTTTATACCATGTTCTTGCGGTGGGGTGTTGGAGAAATTAAGTTGGACAGAACATGTATTATTTAATATTCTATTTATTGCAATTGCAATCTTAGGAATTGTTTTTACCACTAATAAAAATCACAAGACAAATAAACTCTTATGAAAACTCGAGAAATAATCATTTTGTTCAGTGTTGGAATTTTCAGTTCTCTTACGGTTATCGTTCTGTTTTTATTATCAGAACACACAGTCCACCGAAATAATGCTTTTACAAGACGATATCCACACCATCCAATAACTAAAAAGTACGACTTCTCCGTCAAATTTAATTCTTACTACGTTTCTGGTTTTAAAGGAGATCATTTATTTTTAGGAAACAAAACCGCTCCATTGCACCTTCTTGAAATTAATCTTAAAACGAAGGATACAAATCATATTCAACTCACCTTAGAAAATAATAACGTTACGTTTCGGTCATTAAAGGTAAAATTAAAACCACCTTACTTCTTTATAATGGACGGAACCGTGCCTTGCATATATAGAGGAAGAATTGGTGATTGGAAAGCAAGTTTATGGATGGAGGATTACGCCTATTTTAGCAATGCCATTCCAATTGATAGCAACAAGGTTTACATTAGTACAACGGATAGCGAAAGCCAGATGACAACGCTTGGATTAATACAAAAACTAGAGAACGATACAGCCTCAATATTTTTAAATTCTGATCTTCTTGAAAAGCAATTCGATGGTGTTTTTGACGTTGATGGACTTATGGTGTCTTCTTCCAAATCAAATTCTCAAGGATACGTTTATTACTATCGAAATGAATTTATGTTGATGGATTCAGATCTCAATCTTATTAAACGACAACGCAGTATTGACACAATAAAAATTGCTCAACTTCAAGTTGCCAATATAGAAAATAGCAATGTGACTAAATTTAATGCTCCTCCTACTATCGTAAATAAACTTGCAATAATGCATGAAGATTTGATTCTAATTAAATCGGACAGGCTAGGGAAGTACGAGGATGAAATAATGTTAAATGAAGCTTCTATTGTCGATGTTTATAATTGGCAAAATGAATCCTATGAATTTAGTTTTTACTTCTATGATATTGGTAAAGAAAAAATGAGAGAATTCAGTATGAATGATACATTCATGATTGGACTTATCGATGATAAAGTTTCTGTATATGAAATCAATAAAGAACAATTTAAAACCACACCTAGGAACTCTGATGAGATTAATTAGAAGATGATAAAAATATTTATCTACTGGCCAGTAGCGGGATTAAGATTGAAAACCCGTAAAAAAGAGTAAATCACAATTTTTAATTTAAATTATACATTATGAAAATTCAAAAATTCAAATTTTTAATGCCAGTAATTGCAATAATTTTTGCGTTTACTGCTAGTGCTTTTACAACTCCTAATCATACCAATGTCGATGACGATTTTGCCATGATCACAGGTTATACTGCGAATACTATTCCAGGACAACCATGTCAATCGGTCAATGTGGATTGTTCCGTGGGTGGCGATGAGTTGTGCACCGTTAATGGTGAGCAAGTATTTAGATTGTTAAATGGAACCTCTTGTATTATTCAATTGAAACGAACTAACTAATATAAGTCCATTTTGAGATTTAAGAGGTTACACATCAATATAATTGCAGTTAGGATAACTTGATTGCTCTAGATATTTTTGGTAACCTCTTATTGATTAATTTAATGGTATCTTTTTTAGACATAAATTCAAATGGCCCAAAACAATTTTGTTATTTATTTTTGTTTTCAAGTCTCGTATTTCATCATTCAAAATCAATAATTCTCCAGCGAAAACACTTTTTATATACGTACTATAAATTCCATAAGTATGACCTAATCCTATATGTACGTAATTCTTTTCTTGAAGGGTCGATGCCTGAAGTAAGCTGATATAAGCAAGTTGTAGTTCTAATTTGCGGCTATCAGTAAGTGAGTTACGCCAATCAAAATCGATAAAAAGTTTATTTCTTAATGTTTTTAATATTTCAGTTGTAATTCCATTGTAAGCGTCGTGTTTTTCCATTTCCTCTAGTCTTTTCATCCTATAGGGTTCTATTAGTTCCGACATTATTTTTAATTGGTAATTCATTAAAAGATCAGCATCCGTAGAATACTGTAATTTGTTCAAAAAAGAGGGGTGCTTTAACCAGTCTGGAACTTCAAAAACATGACTTAACAAAAAATCTAGCGCTTCTAACTGAACTTCCCTCGGAATAGGAGTATAAACAGGTCCCGATTGTGAGCCCGATTTATACTGTATGGTATATCCTCCTATTAATGAGGCAACTTGACTCATTTGATGATACCATAGTTCTAACGTTTTTTTATGTAATCTATCCAATAGAACATAATCTTTTTGACTTTCGTTTATTTTTGGTAATAGTTCCAACACCCTTTTTATATTTTTTAAGCCAAGTTGGGTACTTTTAATAGGATCATTGCTTTCAACGACTTCATTTGTATTACCTGGACCAATGGTTTGAGGGTATTGATTATGGTAGCGATAATAAGGTGTAGCATCTTGTGTCAAAATTAAATTTTCAAGATTTGATGTCTCATTTTCCATGAAGATTTTATATCCCCATTTTATTTGATAATGATCTGTTGGGCCAACTTTCTGAATTAGCAAGTCCGGAGAAATACGGTCTTCAGGTTGCACAATATAATTGTGTTTTGCATAACTCATTATGCTCGGTGTATGCCCCATATCCTCCAACCATTTTTCGTCACGCATCATTTCAAAAGGATATGCAAATTCCCCAAAATCGGCATCTTTAATTCCAAAGGCATGTCCTGCTTCATGAGCAGTAACGAATTGTATGAGCTTACCCATAAGTTCCTCTCCAAACGGATAGTGTTGGGCGCGTTTATCCATAGGGGCACATCGTACTAAATAATTATCTGATAAATTCTGGTAAGAACTGTTTAAAATAATATCTGATTTCAATATTTCTCCTGAACGATGGTCAGAAATAATATCTATCGTCGACCCACTATTATTTTCACCTCCACGTATATTTGATGGGCTCGCCCAACGTATAATGGAATAGTTAACGGAGTTTAGCATCCAAAGGGAGTCTTTAATAGGAAATTCTCTAATTTCAATTGCATTTGTAAATCCAGCAGCTTCAAATGAGGGCAACCATTCCATAACACCAGCTTTTACATAGGGTTTCCATTGCTCTGGCATCATTGGGTCAAAATAGAATACGATTGGTTTTAAAGGGTTTTTTAGTTTGCTTTTGTCCCCTTCCTTCTCTAAACGCCATCGCATAATGTTTGCTCTGGGAGATGCCGCGAAGCCGTTAATTCTGTCATATTCATCTTCAATTGTGAAACCCATGCGATGATCAAATGCCCTTGATTTCATTAAGTTCGGTAATTTATAGAAGCTAAAATTTATAGTATCTGTTTTTTGATTATTGTCTCGTTGAATAGTTTGCACAGTACTAACGATTGTTTCATTTTTTAAGAAATGAATACTTTTCACATAAGATCTTTCAGTTAAGACTGGATCTAAATTTTTAGGATTCCATTTTAGAGTTGAATTAAAAAGAAGTTTAGTGACATCAATATAAAATAAATCAGAGTGGCTTTTCTCTTCAATAATTGGAAATCTACCTATAAGATTGGATTCATTTCTATAATCGTAGTTTACTGGAATAAGTACTCCAGAGGACGATTTTATTTGCGGAATTGTTAAGAGAATATGATTGCCTTCTTTAGACCAAACGACTTGATTATGCCCAATATCATGCCTTACAAAAAGCATGGGAGTATCAAGGTGTTCATTTTTTATTTCTAGATATGCCTTATCATTTTCCAAGTAGGCATTGATAAATTTGTTGTCCTGCCCCATTGTGGAGCAGGTGACTAACAAACTAATCAAATGAAACAAAAGTTTACCTTTGAAAAATGGAATACTATGGCTGGGATTATTGAGTTTTTGCATAATCACGTTTTCTTAATAGCCGTCATTTTGAGGCAATAGGTTAGGGTTTAATAGGAGTTCTGAATCAGGTATTGGCAGTAATAAATCCGTAGTATTCCAATTTGGCTTTATAGGCGAAAGAATGTCGTTGGCTCTTCCATTACGTTTAAGATCAAAAAAGCGATGTCCCAGTTCACTGAATAATTCAATTTGTCTTTCTTTTAGAATAGCGTTAAGAATTTCGCTCTGATTGTTTGACGTTATTGAATTGAGCATGGCTCTATCTCTAATGACGTTCAGTAAATTTTTTGCTTCGGATAGATTTCCTAATTGCGCATGTGCTTCTGCAGAAATAAGATATAATTCAGCTAATCTGAATAAGATTGAACACTCTTCAGTACTTCCAGTAGGCACATTTAATCTATATTTGAAAGGGAAATACCAAGTCTCTGAGCCTTCCGAAACCGATCCTACCCAATTTGTAAATCGGGCATCGCCAGCTTCAAAATCATTCAGTAAAAAGTTAGATAAAGAAGAGTTTGGTGGAGGTCCTGATACAAAGATAAATGTAACAGCCTCTTTTGTATTTGTTCCAAAAAATCCAGAACCCAATTGCCACAGTGTTTCAGTACTGCTTTTTACAAAAACCTGACTTAAATCAGAATTTAAATTGTAGCTCCCACTGTCAATAATTTCAAGAGATTCACTAAGGGCCATTTGCCATTCTTCTTGATAAAGATAAACTCTCGATAATAATGCAGATGCCACAAATCGATTAGGCTTAAGATTAGAAAAAGTGGTATCGTCCTCTGTTAGTAATGACTTTGCTTGTAGTAAGTCAGAAATGATTTTAGTATAGACCTCACTTTTTTCCAATCTTGAAACACTACTATTTAGCCTATAATCTGTATGGTCAATGTAGGGAATATCACCATAAAGGTTTACTAAATAAAAATGAATAAATCCCCTTAAGAAATAGGCTTCACCTAAAAATCGAGATTTTTCATCTAGTGTGAGTGTTGTGGAATTTTCAACGCCTTCAAGAATGCTATTCGTTGCATAGATGAGATTATAACTCGTATCCCACCATTTTTTAATCGTTTGATCAGAGGGCAGAACAGTGTTATTTGTATAGGTTTCAACGGATGGCAAACTCCCACTATAAAGCGTCAATTCATCAGCGTAATGCCCCATTAAATAAGATAGGCCAGAAATAGAACCATCCGTAAATGCATTTTCTCTTAATTGACTATATATGTGCGCAAAGGCGGCGTCAACAGTATCCGCATTTTCAAATACATCAGAACCATTCAGTTGATTGTTAGGGGCGTCAACCTCTACAAAATCTTCACATGAGTTAAAAATGGGAATAATAAGTATTAAGGTTACCCACAGTATTTTAAATGTTTTAGTATTTATATATAATATATTCATGACTTTGGTTTTAAAATGTTATTTGAGTGCCCAACGTTATCATCTTTAAAGTAGGCAGGGTTTGATTATTTCTAGTCTCTGGGTCTAAACCAATGTAATTGGTCAATGTCCAAAGGTTTTGTCCTCTTAAAAACACAGTACATCCAAATCTTGAGTTTTCTTTTTTCGATAATTCAAAAGCCAGCGATAACGTTTTTAATCTCAAATAGGAAGCATCAGAAATTGCAGCATCACTTTGTGTATAAGTATTGAATGCTTGTAAACCATCTGGGTCTAGGCCAGAAGAGAACCGTTGAATAGACGATTGATCTCCCGGATTTTGCCATCGTTGAAGAACTAGATCAGGTTGATTGGCCATACCGCCAGGAAGAACTCCGCCATTAGACCAATAATTAAAGCCAAGCTGTTTTGTGAATTGAAACAATACATCCATGGTGAATTTACCATAGCTTAGAGTATTGGTGAATCCACCAAAATATTTAGGATTTAGGTCTTTAACCAATTGTCTGTCATCTGGGCTAGAAATGATGCCATCGTTGTTGAAGTCTTCAAATTCATATAAGCCAGTTTCGGAATCAACACCATTTAACTGATATGTTTTTATAATATTTAAAGGCTCTCCTATAACCAATTGATTGGCATAGGTAGAGCCTTCTAGGTCAGGGAATCCTATTAATCTATTCTTAGGGATGGTAAGATTAAAAGATGTTGACCATTTAAAATTATGAGTCTTAATATTAATTGTATTTATAGAAAATTCCCAACCCGTGTTTTCGACAGTCGCATTAAGATTTGCATTAATGGAACTAAACCCTGTAGTAGAAGGCAATGGAATACCAACCAGCTGATTGGAAGATCTATGACGATAATAATTCCCACTGATAAAAATAGTATCATCTAATACCCCAATTTCCATTGAAAATTCTAACTTTTTATTTGATTCCCAACTGTAATCAGGATTGAATAATCGGGTAGGTAATAGGCCAGTCGTATTTTGGTATTGGTTACTCCCAAACGAATAGGTGTCTAGATATTGATAGTCACCAATTTGGTCATTTCCTGATGTCCCGTAACTCGCTTTTAACTTCCCAAAACTTAGCCATGGTATAGCGGATTTGATAAATTCTTCTTCTGAAAAAATCCAAGCAGTTCCTAAGGCTCCAAAGTTTGAAAAGCGTTTATTAGGCCCAAAACGACTCGATCCGTCTCTTCTACCCGTTAGGTTCAACAAATACTTTCCTTTATGATTAATATTGATACGTCCAAAAACGGCTTGATAACGGTAATTTTCATCGATGTCTGCAAGGGGAAACAAATTGGAGGCAGCTGAAACGTTTTCAATAAAGTTATTATTGGAGAACCCAAACGCAAATTGAGATATACGGCTATCTTTTTGATCCTGAAATGATAGTCCAGCCAAGACTTCTAAACGTGTATCGTTTAAATCATAATTCCAGTGCAATTGTGGCTCAATAATCCAAGAGGTACGATTCGATGTGTTATGCACAGCATACGATGATTCTGCACCCACACCGAAGGCTGGATCGTAGATGGTGGATGGTACCGTATTTAATTCTGTTAGATGATTTTCCGTAAAGCCGAAATTTGAAACAAATTTGAGATTATTGAGAATTTCATAATGGACATTAAAATTACTTATTAAAGCTGAGGCATTGGCATTGTAAACACCTTCTAGTCTGCTCAAAGGATTACTCCAAGTGGAGTTTTCCCAATTTAAACTGCCGTCATCTGTATATAGAGTTGGTGGGTTAGGAGCTAGTTGAAAAGCTTCGAAAACTAACAGACCGTCGCTTGGAAGATTATTTTTGTTGGAGGTATAGCTCGTTGAAAATTGAATAGACAATGTCTCATCTTTAGAAGTGTGAGTCAAATTTGCTAATCCAGAGATTTTATCATTTTGATAATCGTTTGGAAAGACGCTCGTTTGTTTATGCGCATTACCACTAATTAAAAAGCGCGTTTGCGCATTACCACCAGATATTGAGCCTTGATAATTTGTGATGTATGAGGTTTTTCCGAATAATACTTTTTGCCAATCTGTATTTTTGGTTTCATCCCAAGTGCCATTGATATCATAAGCGTTGAAAGGCACAGGGTCAATACCATCATTAAAAAAGGCCTCTCTACGCATATTTAAATAATCGGCAGTGTTAAGTAGATCCATAGTATTGGTAACACTTCCGAATCCTGAAAGGACATTCAACTGTACCTTAGTATCTCCATAGTTGCCTTTTTTCGTCGTAATTAAAACGACACCATTCGCACCACGAGAACCATAAATAGCCGTGGCATCTGCATCTTTAAGTATTTCAATACTTTCAATATCTGTAGGATTGATATTGTTTAATGGACTTATACCAGTTCCTGGAATGATTATAGAAGCTTGTTGCTCCCCCAAACTTGACGATGAAAAAGGGACGCCATCTATTACAAATAAAGGATTATTTCCATTAGTACGTATACTATTCTGCCCTCTAATTTTTATATCAAACCCAGCACCTGCCACGCCAGAGGTTTGCACAATCTCTACTCCAGAAACTCTTCCCTGTAGCGCAGCCAATGGGTTAGAAATCGGTTGTTGTTCTATATCCTTTTGGGTTACTTTTACTATGCTACCGGTGCTTTCGCTTTCATTAACAGAGTAATACCCAGCATTAAGGGTAACAGCATCAAATGCGGTAACATCGTCTTGTAACTGTACATTAATGTCTTGTTGGCCATCAACAGGAATAGTCTGGGTCAAAAAACCTAAATAAGAAAAGACAAGGATATCATCAGCTCTAGCATTTATACTATAGGTGCCATCAATTAACGACGTAGTGCCTCTATTCCTGCCTTGTATAGCTATAAACGCCCCAGAAATAGGAAGTCCTGCGATGTCTGTAATTTGGCCCTTAACTTCAATTTGACGCTGTTTTGTTGGTGTTGACACCTTTTTACTAATGGTAATATAAGTGTCGTTAGTCGTTGTGATAGTGTAATCCGATTCTGGAAGATATTGCTGTAATAATTCTATAACCTTAATTACACCCTTCGTTAGAGGAATATCTGGTACATCTTTAAATATATCAGACTGGTAAATAAATGTACATTCTGTTTGTTTTCCTATTAGTTCCAATACTTCGAAAATAGTCATAGTCTTATCTGAGTCGATGGTCACTTTCTCGTTTTGCGAAAAAGTAGCGCTTGGTGAAAGACTAAAAGCAGTAGTGCAGAATAGGAGTAAAAAAGTTTTCATGATGAACATCGAAATTCCTTTCCATCGAAAGAAATGCATGCTTGTAAATTTAATTTGCATAAATTTGTGCGTTAATTGGTTTAAAACCGGTTAATGTATAAAGGGGATTTAGCGCGTTACTGTCCAGGTAGTAGCTTTATCCCTTTTCTTATTTAATTGTAATCGTCTTGTTTTTTAGGTCATAGGCATTTATAAATTTTGTGTTTTTAATTCCGTTTAAAATATCTTCAATATTCTGTTTCTTATGGAGTAGTCCACTGAATTTTACATGTTCTAAAGCTTGTGTTTCAAAGATGATGGTAACATCATACCATCGCGATAGAACGCGCATAATATCTATTAAAGAGGTATCTTTAAAATTAAAGTAGCCCTTTACCCAAGCCACATCATAATCCACATTCACTATAGACTTAGTCAACTGGTTTGTTCTCAGGTCTATCTGAGTTTGTTCATTGGGGATTAATACCTCTAAGGTATCGTCTACAAGAATAGTTATGCGGCCCTCAACCAACGTGGTATACATATAGGGCTCATCATTGTAGGCCTTTATATTAAATATTGTGCCGAGAACGTCCACCTCTTGTTGTTTTGTTAGCACTTTAAAATGATTACCCTGATGCTCGGCACTAGGTGATACTTCAAAGTAAGCCTCGCCATAGACTAACTCAACAGTGCGAGGCTCTCCTTCAACAAAATTTACAGGATATTTTAGTTTGCTGTCTGCATTTAACCAGACTAAAGTGCCATCAGATAATGCAATTTGATACTGCCCACCTCTAGGTACTGTGAGATAATTAAAAACGAGTTTAGAAGGGGTATTGACTTTGGTATACGTTAAGCGCTCGCCATCATTTTTAACCACATCATTTTCATATTGGTTATCCTGTTCTAGAGCTATATCTACACCATCGTGAAGGGTTAAAATGGCTTTATCCGTTCCCGCTGTAATCGGTAGCGGTTTTACCTCCAAAAGCGTGGTTTCAGTACGATTATTAACTACGATATATGTTAAGGATATTAAAGGGATAACTACAGCTGCTATTTTATAAAAGGAAGATACAGATAGACGCTTTTTAGGTTTTACTTTACCATAACCAGAGATACCCTCCGCTACATTTTTCCAATCAGCCTCCTTATCAATTTGGTTAAGTAGTTCTAAATTTTCTTTAATGGCTTCGTTAGATAGATGTTGTATAATATGCGTCTTGGCATCATCTGAAAACAAATCAGACGTTTCCAAATCTTGTAAGCCTTTATTTTCAAGCAAAGCTTTAGATAGCTTCTTGCTGAGTTTAAATATGTCTCTAAAAATTGTCATTATAAACCTTGGGTTATAACACCAAAACGACAAAAGTTAAAAAGAGGGTGTAAAAAAGAATTAAAAAATATTTAGGAGACTGCCAAGCGTATGCCTTAGCTTCTTGTAAGCAATACGCTTTTGAGATTTAACAGTGTTCTTACTGATGGAGAGTTCTTCAGCGATTTCTTTATTAGTATAGGCATTTAGAGTTAGTCTAATAACAGCTTCACTTTTTTTGGGCAGTTGCTTTATGGCAGTCTCTAAGTGGGCATAGGTATCTATAAGTGTTAATTGGGTATAAAAAAACGTATCGGTTACCATATGGTTAAAGTCAATATCTGGAGATTGAACCATACTCCTGTGATATCTACTTTTCAGATAGTCTAAACAGCGGTTTTTAACGGATTTATACAACAAAGATTTTATCGCATAAAGATTTGGATATTGGATGTCTTGTTCCCATATCTTGATAAATACCTCTTGTACAATATCTTTAGAGGTATCCATATCATTGAGATATTTGTTGGCAAATAAGCACAGCGAAGGGTAGAGGGTCTCAAAAAGTGACTTAAACCCGTCCAAACTTTTGGGATGTATTTTGTCTTTGGACATGTTCCATTGGTTTTTAAAGGAAACTTTTTAATGATTTCCAGATAAACTTTAAGCACCACATGGTCTTACTTAAAACTTCCCAATGTTTTTCAAATTATGCTAAAAAAAATAGGGCGTGAAACTCAACTTATCGGCTAGAGGTACTGGTATACCGTGCAGAGATAAGAGAGCTCACGCCCG
>TARA_R110002033_G_scaffold45441_1_pt1 | contig 37581 bp, 32 predicted proteins | sample TARA_R110002033 | Tara Oceans TARA_R110002033 (sample SAMEA4397051) | marine metagenome | biome: Polar Biome; feature: [SRF] surface water layer (ENVO:00010504); material: water (ENVO:00002006), including particulate matter (ENVO:01000060) such as... | depth 5 m
TGTTGATACTGAGGGTGTTTCTATTCACACTACTGGTCCTGCTAAATGGAGAACTATTTAAAAACTTAGTACAAAGCTTCTAGCTTTGTACTATTTATTTAAAAAAACATATGGATTTTGTGCTACCATTTTTTTATGACAACTCTTTTTAGTTTCACCTTCATGTGAATGTGAATGACAAGAAGAACTTTTATCTCCTTTATGCTCTTTAACTATTTTTTGAAGTTCATCTATTGATAACTCTTTTAAACTATTTGTTTTATAATTTTCAAGTACCTCATTTGTAGTAACTCTATCATTTCCTGCATATAGTACTTTTATAGCTGTTTTAGAAATAGCTTCAAAAGGTCTAGCACCCATCTCTTTCATTACTATTGTATCCACACCTTTTTCATTAAACCAATTAATAAGTTTTGAACCTCTTTCGTATGGATTTGCCTCAATACTTAAATTTTTGCCATCAAAAAAAGCAAAAAATTTAGCTTTACCAAACAGGGGTGATACCGCTGCATTTTCTTTATTTGTTTTTAGTGGAAATGTAATCATTTTATTATCCTTTTTATATATTGTTTTGTATTAAATCTATACTTTCTTTATATTATGTTCTATCAATTTATAAGAAATATAAATCACCAGAGGCCAGGAAACAAGCCAAATAATTGAACTTAAATATTCCATTTTAACTCCTAATATTTATGAGTATGAGAATCTTCCATCTCATCTTTAGTTATTTTCACTTTATCCATTTGATACCAAGCATAAGTTATATATGCCAAAACAAAAGGAACAATTAGTGAAACATACGACATAGTAGTTAAAGTATAATGACTTCCTGAACTATTTTGAATAGTCAAGGAACTTTGCATATCATAAAGTGAAGGATAATATGAAGTTCCATTTAATCCAACATTTAAAAACAAAGCCATTACAGTCAATACAATACCAACACCAGCTGTTTTGATACAACAAGTTTTATTAAAATGAATGGTCATAAAAACTGCAATTATAACCATCACTAAGCCTATTAAAAACATTCCTAAAACTATTGGCATCTCTACAAAATTATATAAATATTTGTACTCTTTATAATATACCAATCCATTATTATCATAAGCAAAACCACTTTTATTCAAAAGTAAATATAAGAAAATCAAAAAGAAAAATAGGAAAATAAGCATATCAATTTTTATACTTCTTATTGCTCTTTGTTTTATGGTTTCATTATCAATATTATTTATAAAATATAAGGCTCCTGAGATTCGCACTAGAAAAAATAGTGCAAAACCTAAAGATAGATTAAATATACTACTTGCAGCTTCTAATCCCCTAAGTGAACCATGCCAATGGGAAAAATTATTTGTGTCTACACTAAAACTTGAGCCAGAAAAAAAAGTAGCTATTGCAATTCCTAATAAAATCACACCTAAACTTCCGTTTATAAAAAGGAAAAACTCATAAACTTTTTGACCTAAAAAATTACTAGCTTTTTTTCTAAATTCATAACTAACTGCTTGAATAATAAAACAAAATAAAATTGCCATCCAAACCCAATAAGCTCCACCAAAACTTGTAGAATAAAACAAAGGAAAAGCAGCAAAAAGTGCTCCTCCAAAAAGTACTAAGGTAGTAAAGCCTAGTTCCCATTTTCTACCAAGTGAATTTATAAGCATAGTTTTTAAAGTTTCATCGCCTTTTGATAATCTTCCCAATAGGGTTTGTCCACCTTGAACAAACATAATAAATGCAAATAATCCACCTAAAAGTGAAATTATTATCCACCAATACTGTTGTAATTGAAGTAAAGTAAGATTTTCAAACATATTAATGTCCTCCTTCAAAACCAAGAGATATTTGTTTAAGCATTATTTTTATCTCAGCTATAAGAAGCAGTGTAAACAAAACTGCAAACAAGAAAAAGCTTACTTGCACACTTGAAGATGAGATATCAGTAACTGCAATCCCAACTGGCATCAAATCTTGTATAGCCCAAGGTTGTCTTCCTACTTCTGCTACTATCCAGCCAGCTTCACTTGCAATATATCCTAAAGGAATAGATACTATGGAAGCTATTAAAAGAGTTTTATATTTCAAGATATCTTTTTTTATACTAAAAAATAAAATTAAAACAAAAAGAAGAAAAAACCATGTTCCAAGTGCTACCATTGTATGAAAAGAGTAAAAAGTAAGGGCAACAGGAGGAACAACATCTTCAGGTTTTTTCAAGTGTCCATATCCAAAATATTTCATATTTTTTTCTAAAATAGATCTACTTATTAATTGACTTACTAAATCATCATTCTTTTTTGCGTCTTTATATTCTTTTAGTGCATCAATAGCAATTTTCCCTTTTATCATTTTTGATTCAACAGATTCAATACCGTACTTTTCATTTCCATAAACCAAATCTTTTAAACCAGGAACAAAAGAATTTATGTCATGAAATGCCAAAAAAGAAAGGGCATAAGGAGCATTGATTTCAAATAAATAACTCTCTTCATCATTAGTTAAATTCTTATTAGGATTTAAAATACCAATACCTGTTATTCCAGCTTTCTCTTTACCTTCATATAAACCTTCCATGGCAGCTAGTTTTACAGGTTGTTTCAGTGCAACCTGATGGGCAGATTCATCTCCTGTTAATAAAATAAATATTGAAGTGATTAGTCCAAAAGTAGCACCAACTATCATTGATTTTTTTGCAAATTTGGTTTCTCTTTTTTTCAATAAAAACCAAGCAGATACTCCTACTACAAATAAAGAAGCCATAATATAACCACTTGAAATTGTGTGCAAGAATTTTGTTATGGCAACTGGAGATAAAATAACATCCCAAAAATTATTCATCTCATTTCTAACTGTATCTGGATTGAATTTCACTCCAACTGGATATTGCATCCAACCATTTGCTACTAAAATCCACAAAGCACTTAAATTTGAACCAATGGCTACAAGCCAAGTTGAAAGAAGATGAAATTTTTTACTTACCTTATCCCAACCAAAAAACATAACAGCAAAAAAAGTTGACTCCATAAAAAATGCCAAAAGTCCTTCTATTGCTAAAGGAGCGCCAAAAATATCTCCAACAAACCACGAATAATTTGCCCAATTAGTTCCAAACTCAAACTCCATAATAAGTCCAGTTGCAACGCCAATTGCAAAATTTATAGCAAATAGTCCCATCCAAAATTTTGTTGTTTTTTTCCAGAACTCATCGCCAGTTTTTACATAAATAGTCTCCATAAAAGCTATGATAAATCCTAATCCCAAAGTTAAAGGAACAAAAAGCCAGTGATAAATAGCAGTTAATGCAAATTGGGCTCTAGACCAATCTACTAAATGTGCTTCCATATTTAATCCTTTGTAATATTTTTATATACAAAATTTATTTTTTCTTTGGTAGTTTTATATTCACTATTTATTGATTTATCATAAATGTAAAAATTTAGAAGAGCTATAATTATAACTACTTTTATAATTATAATTTTCCATAGAGTTTTCCCTAAAGTAAGGTTTTTAAAGCCATCAATGTAAAAGTTGAAAAATTTTAAATATTTGTACATTTTTAATTCTTTAATAATTTAAACTTATTATTATTTTGGAAGTATACAACTTAAATATTAATTTATTATAAATAATATTATTACTTTAGGTTATAATTGTAAGATAAAAGAAGAATAACAAGAACTAAAATTATCTAATTTAGCACTAAAATATTAATTTTATACCCTTAATACCTATTTTATAATATAATAATATAAAAAATAAAAGTCTTGTAATGAAATTATCCAATTTGATATTGAAAGCTATCTTTTTTACAGCAATTGCATCTACCTTTCTTGCATTTGTAATTAATACACTTTTTGAATATAATAATTTCTTAAATGAAAAAGATCAAATGAGAAAAGATTTTACTGAACAAAAGAAAAGTGAGATAAAGCGTGAAGTAAATAAGATGTATAACTATATATCTTATAATGAAAATAATATTATAATAAAAGCAAAAGAAAAATTACGAAATAGAGTAAATGATGCCTATGCCATTGCTTATAAAATATACAATAAAAATAAAAATATAAAAACCGAAAAAGAAATTCAATACTTAATAATTACTACTCTACAAAATATCACCTATGAATCAGATACATACTTTTTTATCAATTCAAATCAAGGTAGAGCAATACTTTTTAATAAAAAGTCTTATTTAGATACTAATAAAAATATTTGGAATCTAAAAGATGAAAAAGGTACTTATTTTATTCAAAAACAAAGTAATATAGCACTAAATAAAAAAGAGGGTTTTATAGATAACTTTTTTGTAAAACCAAATACAGAAAAAAATAAGCCATATGATAAATTGACTTTTATCAAACTATTTGAACCATATAACTGGCATATAGGAATGGGATTTTATATTGATAACCTTACTAATGAAACCAAAGATGAAGTATTAAAATATATTGCCTCAATTAGGTATGGGGAAGATGGATATTTTTTTATCAACTCTTTAGATAAAAAGACCTTAATTAATGATGGCAAAAGAGCAGTCCCACCTATAAATTATCCTAATGACTCACTATTTCAAAAGCAACTAGATGCAATAAAAAATCCTGCTGGTGGATTTTTCTTTTATAAATTTAAGAAATTAAACTCTTCTGATAAGTATGAAAAATTAGCTTTTATAAAAGAGTACAAAAAATGGGAATGGATTATTGGTACTGGTGCATATATGGATGAACTTGATAATGAGTTATTAAAAAAACAAAAACAATTAAAAAATGCAATTATTATAAAATCAAGTATTATTCTTTTTATATTTATATTTATATTTATTCTTATTTATTTCGTATCTAAAAAAATAACCTCTTTTATTGAATTAAACATAATAAATTTAATTTCACTTTTTAATTCAGCCTCATCAAATTTGAAGAAAATAAATTTAAATAAGTTTTCTTTTGTAGAGTTTAGAACCATCGCAAAAAAACTAAATAAAACATTAAAACTAAGAAACAAAGCAGAAAAAAGAGTTCGTGATTTATTGGAAATAATTAATAAAAATGTAATCATAACAACTACAGATGTTAGTGGTAAAATACTAAGTGCAAATGATTCATTTTGTAAAATTTCAGGATACACAGAAGAAGAGTTAATAGGCCAGTCGCATAATATAGTTCGTCATCCTGATATGCCAAAAGAGACTTATAAACAAATGTGGAAAGCTCTTCTTAATGGTGAAGTTTGGGAAGGTGAAATAAAAAATAGAAATAAAAGTGGTATAACATATTGGGTAAAAGCAACTATTTATCCAACTTTTAATAAAGAAAAAATAAAAGGTTATACAGCAATAAGACAAGATATAACTGATAAAAAAAGAGTTGAATACCTTTCAATAACAGATGAATTAACCCAAACTTATAATAGAAGATATTTTAATACAAAAATAGAAGAAGAAATAAATAGAGCAAAAAGAAATAACTATTATCTAGCTTTTATTATGTTAGATATTGATTACTTTAAACTATATAATGACACTTACGGTCACCAAGAAGGAGATGAAGTCCTTGTAAATGTTTCTCAAGTATTAATTAAGCATACTGCAAGAGCAAGTGATTTTGCGTTTAGATTAGGGGGAGAAGAGTTTGGAATTCTTTTCTCATACAAAAATGAAGAAGAATCCTTAGAATATGCAAATTTAATTAAAGGTGAAGTTGAAGCTTTACAAATTGAGCACAAAAAAAATAAGATAAGTCCTTACTTAACTATTTCACTTGGATTAGTTGTTAGAGAAGGGAAAAAACTTGAAAATGTTGATACTGTTTATAAATTGGCAGATGAAGCACTCTATAAAGCAAAAGAGAGTGGTAGAAATAAAGTATGTGTAAGTATTTAAGAATTATTTTCTTAAATACTTTAACGCTGTAGCAATAATATCATCATCATCTCTACTTGGAGATTTTATTGTTTCTTTTGTATCATCATTTTTAGTGAAAGTAACATTCATCTCATAACTTGATACAGTTTTTATCTCTTTTTGTAAAGCTAAAACTTTTATCATAATAAGTTCTAAGAACTGTTTTGTTGGAATATCTGGTTTCCCAAATCTATCTTCCATCTCTTCTTCAATTTCATAAATAGCTTCTTTTGATTTTGCTTTTCCAAGCCTTCTATAAAGCTCTAATCTTACCCTATCTTCAACTATATAATCATGTGAAATAAAAGCAGAAATAGCAAGTTTTATATCTACTACTTGACTCTCTTCCTTTGATTCACCACTTAATACAGCCAAAGTATCTTCTAGCATTTTTAGATATAAGCCATATCCTATTTGTTTGATATGTCCACTTTGCGCTTCACCTATGATATTCCCACCACCCCTTATTTCTAAATCTTGGTGAGCTAAGGCTGTTCCACTTCCTAGGTATGAATTTGATTCTAAAGCAAGTAATCTTTTTATAGCATCACTTGTGATTTTTTTCTTATCTTCAACTATAAAATAACAAAAACCTTCTTTATGCCCCCGCCCTACTCTTCCTCTTAGTTGATGTAAATCTGCTATTCCAAATCTATCTGCACCATCAATTATCATAGAGTTTGCATTTGGCAAGTGAAGTCCTGATTCTACTATTGAAGTTGCAAGTAAAATATCAAATTTACCATCGTTGAAATCTTCGATTAATTTTTCAGCTTTTACTTGTGTAATTTTTGAGTGAATCATCTCAATTTTTATATTTGGAATAAGATCTTCCATATCTGCTTTTTTTGCTTCCATTGAGGCAATATTATTATGCACATAAAAAAGCTGTCCACCTCTTCTTTTTTCCCTTAAAACTATCTCTTTTATAAGTTTTTCATCAAACTCTTTTACATAAGATCTAACACCTAATCTCTCAGTTGGAGGAGTTAAAAGTGAACTCATACCTTTTAGTTTTGACAAGGCTAAGTTTAGAGTTCGTGGAATTGGAGTTGCACTCATTGAGAAAATATGAACATCTTCTCTTAGTTCTTTTAATTTCTCTTTTTGTTTTACACCAAACTTGTGTTCTTCATCAATCACAACCAAAGCTAAATCTTTTGTTTTAATATCAAGTAAAGAGTGAGTTCCAACTACTAAATCTATATCTCCACTTTCTAATGCTTTTTTCACATAGGTTTTTTCTTTTGCAGTTGTTTTTCCATCAAGTTGAGCCATTCTTATCCCAAATCCATCAAACCTTTTTTTCATACTATGAAAATGTTGAGAAGCCAACAAAGTAGTAGGACATACAAAAAGAGCTTGATATCCATCTAAGATAACTGCTAAAAGTGCATTCATTGCAACTTCTGTTTTACCAAAACCAACATCACCAGAAAGCAATCTATCCATCACTTTTCCACTACTTAAATCATCAAATAGCTCATTTATACTTCTTTTTTGATCTTTAGTATAATCAAAACCGGCACTAGTGCTAAAATCTTTTAATATTTTTTTATCACAATTTATTTTTATGCCATTTACAAGTTCTCTTGCAGCTGCTAATTTTATAATATCATTTGCAATTGCAAAAAGTCTATCTTTTACTTTATCTTTTAGTTTTGCAAAACTTCCCTTACCAAGTGTATCAATAACAGCATAAGAACTTCCATCAGCCACATATCTATCTATTAAATCTATATTTTCAACTGGTATTAAAAGCTTATCTTCATTTGCATAAGCAACTATTACAAAGTCTCTTTTTGCACCCATTACAACAACTGGCTCTATTCCTTTGTATTGTCCAATACCATGTTGTTCATGAACTACATAGTCATTTACAAGAAGTTCATCAAGTACAAGCTTAATTTTCTTTTTTCTTTTTTTCTTTATCTCTTTGTTAAGTGATATAATGACTTCATCATCACTTATTAAATTTATAATATATGGTTCAAAAACATACTTGATATTTTTATCACTTAGTTCTAAATCAAAACTTTTTACCTTAGCTTCAGTACTTGAAATGATTATATGTTTTTTACCATCATGAAAACTCAAAAACTCTTTTACATTTGCAGGTTCTATTTTTTGATATTTTTTAGCTTTTGGTATTTTTGGTAGAGTTAAAAACTTCTCTTTATCTATTCTTTTTGATTCAAAGATATATGCTTCTTCAAGTTCATCAAGGGCAGTATAAGTAATATATGAAGTAAACTTAGAAGGTAAATACTCTCCTAAATCATCCAAATACCAAAACCCTAAAGAGTGAATATCTTTTATAAAAGCATCACTTTGTACAGTTTCAAGTTCTTCATTTATCCTATTTATCTCTTCTTCATTTAAAGCTAAAAATGCAGGAGTAATATTAAAAAAGTCTATCTCTTCTTTTGATGATTTTTGATCTTCAATATCAAACTCTCTGATACTTTCAACCTCATCATCAAACAAACTTACTCTAAAACCTTTATTTGCTCCTAAAGGACAAATATCAAGTATATCACCTCGAAGAGAGACTTCTCCCTCACTTGTAACAATATCTACAAAATAATATCCCCAATTGTAAAGTTTATCTTTTAACTTTTCTAAATCAATGGTTGAGGCAAACTCTATTTTAAAAGATTCAAAACACTTTTCAACTGGCATTTTAAAAGAAGCTGTTCGTAAAGGTATAACTAATACTTTATTTTGTTTTTTATAAGTATAAAATTCATTTAATGTTTTTGTGATATTTTGTAATTCTTCAGAAAAAGATAATAAATCATCTCCAAAGTTTGCCCTAAAGTCAGCTAATACAAAAGGTTTTTTCTCATTGTAAGATAAGACATCAAAGGCCTCTTGAGCCTCTTTATCATCACTTACAATTAATAATTTACAATCATTTTTCTCTTTAAAAAATTCAAATAAGCCGTTCAATACTATTTAACCTCTTCAAAATCATTTGTAGTTTTGTCATAAGTATATGGAGGGTATGGTGTTTCATTAAGTAAAAATACCATATTACAAGAGTCAAACGCTGTCTTTTGTAAACCTTTTTTAAATACTTCTAAAATATATGCCTTTGTAGAAAATGTTGTTGTACTTGAAATCCCAGTATAAACAAACTCTTCTTCTGGAACTATACTAAAGCCCTCTTTTTTTAAGTGCTTTTCAAACTTCTCTTTATCTTCTAAATTTTCTACTTCTAATATAACTACTAACTCAATATTTTCCAATTTATCTCCTAAAGTACTACTGTACTAATTAAACCAATAAGTCCACCAAAAACTCCACCCCAAACAACTAACCAGCCAAGGTGCTCTTTAATCATCTTTTGAACGATCTCTTTTACCATCATAGGAGTTAACTCTTCAAGTCTTTTATTTACTATTGAGCTAACCTTCTCATAAATGTCATCACTGATATTTGATGAGCCTAAACTTTCGTGCAAAGAGTTTTGAAAAGATTCATTCTTTGAAATACTAACAATAGCACCTTTTAATTTTCCCACAAAAGGTTCTTTTAAAGGCTCTAATGCAGCTTCTCCACCAAACATCCCTAACATATTTCCAAATGGTGACTCTAAAACTGCTTGTTTTAAGGAATCAAAAGCTGGTGTAAAATCTGTTTTTTCTAATATTGGGGATAAGTCAAAGTTTGATTTTTTTGAAGTAATTTCTTCTTCAAAAAATTTTTGCAAATTTTCTTTTGTAAAAAATTGATCCATTATTAAAGAATGAATTCCTTTTTTAAACTCTTCAAATCTATTTTCAACAACGCCAGAACCATATAAAAAAGGAACTTTTTCAAAAAGCATATGAATTGCTAACGCATTTGTAATAGCTCCACTTAAAGCAAAAAGCCCTACCATAAAAAGCATATCTTGTTTTAAAACAAAACCTAAAACAACTACCAATAAAGATAGTAAATTTGTAACTAATGATTTGTTCAAAAACTTCTCCTTTAACTTTTTTTGTGGAGTTTACCATAATATAACAAAGGAAAAAATCAAAAAAAGAGTAACCATCATGTAATCAATTAAATATAAAATATCAAATAACAAAAGGACACAAATGGTTAATGTAGAAAAAGAGATAAAGAAAAAATTTCCAAAGCTTGATTTAGAGTCATCTTTTATAAATAAATCTTTAATTTCACTTGCGAAAAAAGTAGTACATGAAGACTCAATCAATGAGTTTTTACAAACAAATGCACATAAAAAAGGTTTTGAATTTGTAGATGCAGTTTTAGATAATTTTGATTTTGACTATACTGTTTCTAGTAATGACATACAAAATATACCAAGTTCTGGAAAAGTAGTAATCATAGCAAATCATCCCTTAGGTGGATTGGATGCTTTATGTTTATTAAAACTTGTGGGAAAAGTTAGAAAAGATGTAAAAATAGTTGCCAATGATTTTTTAGCAGGGATTGAAGCACTTAGTTCTTTATTTGTCCCAATAGATAATTATAAAAGAAGACAAAGCAAAAAAGACATCAAAGCTATATATGATGCACTAAATAATGATGAAGCAATCATAATCTTTCCAGCAGGAGAAGTAAGCCGTGCAACACCAAAAGGAATAAAAGATCCTGTATGGAGTAAAGGTTTCTTAAGTTTTGCCCAACACTGTAATGCACCAATTTTACCAATATTAGTCGATGGCAAAAACTCTAAAATATTTTACACAATCTCTATATTGAATAAGACATTTTCAACTTTACTTTTATCACATGAAATGTTTAAGAAAAAATCGAAAAAAATAAGTATAAAAATTGGTGAAATTATTCCAAATGAAAATATTATGCCAAAAGGAATTAATAAAAGGTATCTTTTAACTCTTTATAAAAAACATCTTTATGCTCTAAAAAAAGGAAAAAAATCTTTTTTTGTGACTCAAAAAGCAATTGCTCACCCTGAGAGTAGACAAGATATTATGAATGAATTAAAAAGTTCAAAAATTATTGGGGAAACTGCAGATGGTAAAATAATATATTTATATAACTATACAGATGATTCAATTGTCTTAAAAGAGCTTGGAAGACTAAGGGAATTGTCTTTTAGAAGTGTAGGTGAAGGAATAAATAAAAAAAGAGATACGGATAAATATGATATTTATTATGAGCATATTATTTTATGGGATAGGGAAGCTTTAGAAATTGTGGGTTCTTATAGAATTGGAAATGGTGAATTTGTAAATAATAATTTAGGAGTTTCTGGATTTTATTCAAGTACCTTATTTGAGTATAAAGATGAGTTTCTTCCTTATTTGAATGATTCAATTGAACTAGGAAGAAGTTTTGTTCAACCAAAATATTGGGGTAGTCGTGCCTTAGATTATCTTTGGTATGGGATTGGTGCATATTTAAAAACTTATCCACAAATAAAATATATGTATGGTCCTGTTTCTATTTCAGCATCATTGCCTAAAATTGCAAAAGATATGATTGTATTTTATTATTCTCACTATTATTCAAGTGATAAGAATCTATTGGAATCAAAAATTCCTTATCAATACTCTATTGATTTGAAATCATTAACAGCTATGTTTGAATTAAATGATAAAAAAAATGATTTCAAAATATTAAAAACATCCCTTTCAAATATGGGAATCGCAGTTCCAACACTATACAAACAATACTCAGAACTTTGTGAAGAAGGTGGAGTAAACTTTCAAGGTTTTAATGTTGATCCTGATTTTTCAAACTGTGTAGATGGTCTGATTGTAGTTGAAATTGATAAAGTAAAAGATAAACAAAAATCTAGATATATGAAATAAGATACTTATGAAGTATCTTATTTATGTGAAAAATCGATACTACAAACTCTAGTCTCTTCAACTAAAGCTTTTGCGACTACTTGATCATCAACAATTATATGTTCTAAATGTAAACCTTCTAAGTTCTTTTTATCTTCTGTTTTTGTAATTTTTACTATTGTTTTAGTATTTTTTGTCAATTCATTAATACTTTCACAAACAATTCTTAATTGCTCTGGATTATCAATTGCAACTATAACCGCACAAGAACTTCTTATATTCACAGATTCTAAAATATGCTTATGTGCTGCATTTCCAAAAATAATTGGTTCTTTATCATCTTTTCCCATTTTATAAAAAAGAATTTTATTTTCGATTATAATATAATCATTATTAAGCTCTTTTAGCTCTCGTACAATCTCTTGTCCTAAGTGTCCATACCCAAGAACTACTACATGCCCTTTTAAATCTTTATCAACAGCTAAGGTATTAGTAGTATCCATAATATCATCTGGCAATAAAGAACTAGCAATTTTTGATAAATTTTTAAGGGCAATTGGAGTTAAAATCATTGATAAAACAATAGTTACAATTAAAATTTGGGTGTGAGTTGCATTTAGTAAGTTTGCACTTCTTGCTAACTCTAATATTGCGAGGGAAAACTCACCTATTTGAATCAAGGAAAAAGCAGTTTTAAAAGCCACTCTTTTTGTATCATCGATTCTAACTATTAAATAAATTATGCAATATTTTAAAATCATTAAAATGGGTAATAAAAGTAATATTGTAAACAAATGCAAATAAATTATTTCAAAATTTATTTGCATACCAACAGTTACAAAGAATACACCTAATAATAAGTTTCTAAATGGAATAAGATCTGATTCTACTTGATGCTTGAACTTTGTCTCTGAAATCATCATACCAGCAATAAAAGCTCCAAGTGAATAAGAAAATCCAAAATAGTGAGCCATATATGAAGCTCCAATTGCTATTAATAAAACAGATCCCACAAAAAGTTCTTCTGAGTTTGTTTCACTAACATGGGTTAAAAATGGCTCAAGTAAATATTTTCCACTTAAATATAATATTCCAATCAAAATAACTGCTGCAATAGTTGTTTGTAAAACTATATATAAAACACTGTTTTCAGAATTTGTTGTAAAAATTGATATCATTAAAAGTATTGGGATTACTGCAATATCTTGCATAATCAAAATTCCCAAAACCCTTTGTCCATGTCTTTTTTTGATATCTCTAGTTTCATTATATGTTTTTAAAACAATAGCCGTCGATGATAAAGATAAGGCCGTTCCTATTATCATAGAAGTTTGAAAATCAAAATTTAAAATATAAAAAGAGATAAGAACAACAATTAAAGTTGTAATAATTATTTGCAAAGTTCCTGTAAAAAAAACTTCTTTTTTCATACGAATTAGTGCATTGACTGAAAACTCTAATCCAATTGTAAACATTAAAAATACTACACCAAACTCTGCAATCTCTTTTAAATCATGATTATTGACTGCTGTTTCATGTAATCCAAACAAATAAGCTATTATTGTACCTGTGAATATATATCCAATAATAGTTGGTAATTGGAACTTTTTTAATAATAAGTTTACAAATATTGCAATAAAAATTGTAGATACAATTATTCCTAACATATAAATCCTAATAAATTTTATAGTGCATTTGTTTATAACCTTCAAGCCTTTTTTTAAAGGTTGAATTTAACATTGCATTTTTTGAGTCAAGCAAATCAATTGCTAAACACTCTTGTCCATCTCGCCCTACTCTACCTAGATATTGAACCAATCTTCCATAATAAGAAATTGGTGTTACAAAAATAATTGTATTTAAATGAGGGAAATCTATCCCTTCTCCAAAATAAGAAGTTGTAGCAAGAATTAAATTGCTATTTTCTATTTGTTCTAAATTTTCTTGTTGCTCTTTTTTACTTAAACTTCCATGTATACTAACATATTTTAAATTATTTTTTATTAATAATTCTTCCAAAATGTTTATGTGCTCAATTCTATCTGTTAATATTAGAATCTTTCTATCAATGTACTGTTTTACCTCATTTATAATCAATTCATTTCTATTTTTATCTATTGTGATTTCATTGATTAGTTGAGCATAATTATCTGCTTGGCTTTTAAAATCAGTATTTATAACTTTTATTCTATGAGTGAGTGTTCTTTTTTTCTTATATTCATATGATATTTGCCCTAATTGTTGAAAAAGGATTGGCTCTAAACCATCTTTTCTATTTGGTGTTGCACTAAGTCCTAAAACATATTTACCACAGAAAAATTTAATAATTAACTCAAAAGTAATAGCTGGGATATGATGACACTCATCAACTATTACAAAAGAGTAGTTTTTTATAAGTTCTGGTTGGTTTTTCAAACTTTGCATAGTAGCAATATCAAGTTTTCCAGTTAATTTATTTTTGCTTTTACCTAAGAATCCTATATCTTTTTTATTCATTCCAAAATAATCAACAAATCTTTGAATCCATTGGTCTAAAAGCATATTTTTATTTACTATTATTAAAGTATTTACAGCTCTTAATTCTATCATTTTAGCACCAATTAAAGTTTTACCAAAACCAGGAGGAGCAACACAAATAGAAAAATCTTTTTTTATTACTTTAGATATAGCTAAATTTTGATCATCTCTTAGCTCATATTTTATTTTTGGATACTCTTGTTTATTTTCTACTCTTTTATCATCGATTGTGTATTTAACACTATTTTGTTTTAAAATTCTTAAAATAAAGCCCAAAACTCCCCTTGGAAGTTTTAAATAAGTTTCATCTTCTTCATAATTTTTTATCTGTTTTGGAGTATTAAAAAGTGGTTTTCTCAAACCCAATAAAATCTTTATTTGGGGATTATCAAAAACAGCTAATTGTTTCAATTCATTTAAAAATGACTTTGATAGATTTTTACTTTTTATATATACATAATCATATATTGTAATATCTACTGAAAAACTTGGATACTCAACAGCATTTTCATTTTGTTTTTCCCAACTCTGAAGAGTTTTTTGCTCATTTGATTTTGCTATTTTTAATGCTGTATTTTTAGGTATTTTTTGCACATTTTCCAAATAATCCCACTGATCTTCAAAAGGCACTAAACTATTACAATCAAAAAATACTGTTTTATTACTCTGTCTTAATTTTAAATGCAAAGGTAACTCAAGATATGAGCCAAAGTTTGAGCTATTGACAAAATCTACATTTGGATATATTTTTGCACTTATATTTGCATTTTTGATTATGTTTTGTAAAAACTCTTTTGCATCGCGTGCTTGAATATTCTCTTCATAAAAAAACCAAACCAAAATATCATTATATGAATCAAACTGATAATTGCCCATTAAATTTAGTTGTACTAAACTTGTTTGTAATTTTGAAATATCATTTTTTGAGATTTTTAAAACACCATATTTACATTGATTGCTTATGGAAATATTATAAGTTGAAAGTTGAACTTTGCCCCTTAAATGTTGTTCAATATCTTCATTTAAAAGGGGTAAATAATCATTTCCTTGGAAAGTTTTTGTAACTGGAAAATAAGACTCCTTTGAAGAGTCTTTACTAATCCACTTTTTTAAGTATACATCTGCACGAGAAATAAACAAAGTTCTAAATAAATCAATCTTTTCATCTTTATTTAACTCTTTTTTATTTAGTTCTTTTTCTAATAGAGCTATCTCTTTTTCAATATTTAGTTTGTCTTCGTAAAGCTTACTTAATCTTTTCTGTACTTGGTTTTTCATATGAAATATCTTCTTCTTTTGTTGATACAAAACCACCAATTCTATTCTCTATTTCATTATATCTACTTTTTAGTTCAGAATTTTTTCTAATAACTCTTCCCTCAAACTTAGCATCTTCTTCGATAATTAAATCATTATAAGTAAAATCACCAATTACTTTTCCTGCTGCTAATACTTGCATAACATTACAATCAATCTTACCATCAAAAAAACCACTTACAACTACATGATTTGCTTTAATATCACCGATTACTTCGCCTGTTTTCCCAATTGAAATTGCATCAGCTTCAAGGATTACACCTTCAAATTTTCCATCTATATGAACTGTACCTTGAGTAGAAATCCCACCTATAATGCAAGTTCCTTTAGCGATTATAGTTGCTCCAGCTTCTGTTGTTCTTTTATCAGATTTACCAAATACTCCCACTGTACTCTCCTTTGTTTACTAAATATTGATTCATATTTTTTCAAATTCCAATCTATGAAATCCCTAGGATTTAAAACCATACTTGCATATCTTACTTCATAATGCAAATGTGGCCCTGTACTTCTTCCAGAATTTCCAGTCATACCTATGACCTGATTTTTTTTAATTACATCACCAAGTTTTACTTTAGTGGCACTTAGATGTGCATATACTGTTTCAAATCCAAAATTATGTGAAAGAATTATAACTCTTCCATAATCTCCTGTATTTTTTGGTTGAACATATCTTACAACTCCATCTGCTGTTGCAAAAACTGAAGTTTTAAGATGTGCTCTTAAATCAATTCCCCTGTGAAATTTCTTTTCATGGGTTACAGGGTGAATACGATATCCAAAATTAGCTGATACACTAATTCTTTGTAAAGGAGCACCATTTGGAATAGTTGATAACATATACATTTTTTGAGCTGGTGTTATTTTAGTTAAAGTTGCCTTTGTAATTGCTATTTGCTCATTTGTATCTCTATTTAAACCAACAATTTCTTCTATACTATCTAACTTACTACTAAGTTCTTCTATATCTTTAACTTTGCCCTTGATTTTCATAGAGTAAAAAAGATTCTGGGCTTGAAGTTTTTTCTCTTTTTCTGTTAATAGTGCAATTTCTTTCTCTTTTTTACCTTTGAAATCACTAATTTCATTTGATAAAAAAGAAATAAACCAAAAAGAACCAGCAATCACAACAAAGGCAACAATAATCGCAATAAAAATTATTTTTTTAAAAAGTTGATGGATATTGTAAGACTTAGTACTATTTACATCGGAAACTGTAATTACTAATCTATTATTTAATATCTTCATCTAAACTTTTCTCAATCTTCAAAAATTTTTCAATTACTAAAAATGAACCAAAGACTAAATACTCTTCATCTTCTTTTATTTCATTTTTAAATACATCTGTTATTATATTCAATTTAGCACAAACAATCATTAAATCACTCTTTTTTACTACTCTTTTATCCTCTAAAGGTAGTATATACAACTTTTTTATTATAGGTTTTAATATTTCTAAAACTTTATAATAGTCTTTATCTGCATAACTATTATAAATTAAATTAATTTTTTTATTTTCAAATTCTTCTAAAATACTTCTTGCTGCAAGGGGATTATGTCCAACATCTAAAGTAATATTATTTTTGTACTTTTCACATCTACCATTTAATTTCATATTCTCAAATTTCTTAATATCTATATCAATATTTAAATATTTTAGTGCAGCAATAACTAAAGAGATATTTTTTAATAAATATTTTGGAAAAAAGTTTTTTAAACTACTTACATCAGTTTTAAAATCATCAAGAGTTAATAACTTTATATTTCTTTCTTGTTCAATGATTTTTGCATGCAAATAAACTTCTTCATGTATTTGAGAACCAACAATCATAACCTTATCACAAGCACGCATTTTTGTTAAAGAAATCTCTTTTATACTATTTCCAAGAAAAACTTGGTGATCTAAATCAATTGTAGTAATAAGTGATAAGTCATTTGTAGCAACATTTGTGGCATCAAACTCTCCCCCAAGACCTGCTTCTAAAATAAGATAGTCCCTATTTGAACTTAAATAAAATGATAGTAGTGTTGTGTACTCAAAGTATGTAAGTTTTTCAAGTAAAGGTATGTCCAAAATCTTTTGCAAGAATTTATGGGCTTCATCAAGAAGAGAATCACTTACATCAAAATCATTTATCCAGATTCTTTCATTAAAGTTTGTTATATGAGGAGAGCTATAGTGTAAAACATCTTTGCCAATACTTGATAAATATTTTGCTAAAAATCTTCCTGTAGTACCTTTACCATTTGTCCCAACAATGTGGATAATAAAAGGTATTTTTATCTCTTTTTTTAAAAGCTCAAAAGAGTTTTGTACTATGGTAAAATCTATTTTATCATAGTACATAGTTTTATATTCTAAAAACTCTTTTAAAGGTATTTCTTTAAAATTAATCTTCAAGGTCAGGTTTTTTAAATGATAATATTGCTATTTTTGAAATAACTTCATCTAAAGCCTTTGAAGTTGCAGCCTTAATTGCTTCAAATCTTTTACTATCAGAAATCGTTCCACCACTATCAATAGAAAAATCATAAGTACCAGAAACATTAAAATTTCTTCTTAACTTTTGTTTTACATTGTTATATTGAACATTTATACTTGATGTTGCTTTATATAGTTTAGAATAACCATCAGTATCATATTGTAAAGTAGCAAAGCTAGTAGAGTTTAATCTTACTACAACAATTGTATCAGCTAGTTCTTTCTTATTCACTAATTTTGCATCTAATTTATGAACTAATAATTCATTCATAGCATCTTTTATTAATACTGAGTTTTTAGGATCTTCTATATTAACTTTTAGGTCAACAAATACTTTTCCTTGAATCTCTTTTTTTGCATAATATGAACCTGGTTTATAACCACAAGCTACAAATACAAGCCCAATCAAAACTGCTAATACAATTGATTTTAATCTCATAATTATCCCTTAATTACTAAGTTTACCAATTTATTTGGAACAACTATTTCTTTTATTATTTCTTTTCCGTCTATCCATTTTGAAGAAGCTTCTTTAGCTATTGCTAAAACTTCTTCTTTTGAAGCATTTGGAACAACTTCTATCTCTGCTCTTTTCTTACCATTTATGGTAATAGCTATTGGTATAGTATCAGATACAAAAACCTCTTCTTTTACTTTTATATCATTATTGAAGTTTTTTAATTCAAATAACTCATTTGATAATTCCCAACATAAGTGAGGAATAATAGGCTCTAAAATATTTGTTAAAATATAATATCCTTCTGCCCAAACTGTTTTATTGTCTTGTGTATTTAAAGCATTCAGCGCTTCCATTGAAGCTGCAATTAAAGTATTGAAAGCATAAGTTTTAGAAAATACTTCATTTGATTTTTGTAAAGCTTCATAAACTTTTTTTCTAGCTTCTTTTTCTTCTTTACTTAAAGAATCATGGTCAATTGAATTTATATCTTCAATTGAAATACCTTGCGCCATTTCAACTTTTGCAGTAAATCTTTTGATAAATTTAAATGCCCCATCAACAGCACTATCATTCCAATCAAGCTCTTTAGTAGGAGGCGCAGCAAAAAGCATAAACAATCTAGCTGTATCAGCTCCATACTTTTCAACAATCTTATCAGGATCTACAACATTTCCTTTAGATTTTGACATCTTTGCCCCATCTTTTAAAACCATACCTTGAGTAAGAAGTCTTTTAAATGGCTCTTTAGAGTTTGTGTATCCTAGTTTATTTAAAGCTTTTGTGAAAAATCTAGAATAAAGAAGATGTAAAATTGCATGTTCAATCCCACCAATATATTGGTCAACATCCATCCAATAATCACTATCTTCTTTTGAGATACCTACACTATTCCATTTTTTGTTATTTGTTGCATATCTTAAAAAATACCAAGATGATTGAACAAAAGTATCAAGAGTATCTGTTTCTCTTAGTGCTGATTTTCCACATTTTGGACAAGAAGTGTGTTTCCATGTTGGATGATTATCTAGTGGATTTCCCTCACCTGTAATCTCAACATCTTCTGGTAATGCAACTGGAAGATTTTCAAGTTTTTCAGGAACTAATCCACAACTATCACAATGTACAAAAGGAATTGGTGCGCCCCAATATCTTTGTCTTGAAACTCCCCAGTCTCTTAATTTATAATTAATCTTTTTTGTTCCAAAAGAGTTTTGTTCAAAGTGATAAATAATAGCTTTTTGTGCTTTTTTATTATCTAAATTTGTAAAACCTTCTGAATTTATAAGAGTTCCAGGTTCAGTATAAGCTTCTCTCATATTTGAAATAACGCCTTCTTTTCCAACAATTACTTGCTCAATTGGTAAGTCATACTCTTGTGCAAATTCAAAATCCCTTTGATCATGTGCAGGTACAGCCATAACTGCACCACTTCCATAAGATACTAATACAAAGTTTGCAACCCAAACAGGAATTGTTTTTCCAGTTAGTGGATGAAGAACATCTAATTCTAAAGAAACACCTTCTTTAGGCATAATTGATCTATCTCTTTCACTTACTTTTTGCATAGCTTTTATTTTATTTAGTTTATTTTCATCTAATAATTCATTTTCTACTAAATATTTTACTATTGGATGTTCTGGTGAAAGAGCTGTATATGAAACCCCATAAATAGTATCGGGTCTTGTTGTAAATACATCAAATGAAGCAAAATTTTTATTTAATTTATATCTTGCATCTTTTGTAAGTTCAAAACTAAACTCTAAACCTTCACTTCTTCCTATCCAATTCTCTTGCATAGTAAGAACTTGTGATGGCCATGATCCTTCAAGGTCTTTTAAATCATCAAGTAATTCTTGGGCAAATTTTGTAATAGCTACATAATACCCTGGCATCTCTTTTTGCTCAACAGGAGTGCCACATCTCCAACAACCACCATCTTCTACTTGTTCATTTGCTAAAACTGTATGACAAGGCTCACACCAATTTACTGTAGTTGATTTTTTATATAAAAGACCATCTTCATACATCTTGATAATAAACTCTTGTTCCCATCTTGTATAAAGTTCATCACTAGTGGCAAATTCTCTGTTTTTTGAGAAACTTAAACCTAAACCATGAAGCTCTTTTCTCATGTAATCTATATTTTCATAAGTCCATTTTTTAGGATGAAGCTTATGTTTTATAGCAGCATTTTCAGCTGGCATTCCAAAACTATCCCAACCAATTGGATGTAATACATTGAAATTTGATTTTCTAAAAAATCTAGCAAATGCATCACCTAAACAATAATTTCTAACATGTCCCATGTGTATTCGACCACTTGGGTATGGGAACATACTTAAAATATATTTTTTATCTTTTTTTGTATCATCACTTGGCTCAAAGCTATTGTTTTCTAACCAATAATTCTGCCATTTTTTTTCTATCTCTTGTGGATTATACTCCATTAAAACTCATCCTTTTCCTGACTTTTTGCACTTTCTATTAGTGCTAAGGCTATTGAGAATATATTTGCAACAATTGCTCCAATAGCAAGAGCTATAGCCAATCTTTCATCACCCATAAAAGTAAGAACCATAAACGCAGGTATCAAGTGTAAATCAGCAACTAAAGAACTTGCAAGTAATTCTGCAGATAATAAGTTTCTAACACCTAATTTTAAAATAGTAGATATTACATTAACCCCAGCTGCTAAAAATAGTGCTAAAGAGTTTGGTTCATATAAAAACCCTGCCGTTGTAGTTAAAGACATTAGTGAAAAGAATATATAGGTTACTTTACCCCAATCCATGATTATCCTTTTAAAGTATTTCTAAAAGCAATTATAATAGCTAAAGTATGATAAAAAAGCTCTTTTATAGTTCTAAAAATTAGAACTATAATTTATAATTTTTTTGTAGTTCGAAGAGATTTTACTAGTTGGTATATCAAATAGAAAATTATGATTTTGAAAAATAATTGAATAATCAAATTTATTCCCGTATCACTTTGAATTAATCTAAATATATTTATGTTTTTTATAAATAAATCAAAAACAAAATCATGAGTAGTAATCAAATAAACTCCAATAAATCCAAATAAAATAAGATACAAAATAGAAGTTTTATCCCAAAATACAAGATTATACATACACAACCAAATATATATAGTAACTATCAACCCAATAATTATTTCTGAATAAACTCCATCTGGAATATGCATCATAATATCAGGTGTTTGATGCACAAAAGAGTACTCAATCATAGTTGCAAGTATTTCAAATATAACTATCCAAAATAACGCTAAACTCCAACTCGCAGAGTTATTCGAAGTTATTTTATCAAAAGTAGTTCTAATGCTCATGTACTTTTCCCATATAGTATAAATTTTTTATGTTATATTCTATACTCTTATTTTTAAAATTATATTAAAATAGTAATCAAATTTTTAGTTTGTATTAATAAACAACATTATAAATCACTTCCGTCTTGTGTTTTGTCTTATTGAAATAATAAGTTGGTAGATTAGATATGCGATTATTATTTTGTAAATAAAATTACCAAAATTTAAATCATCCCAGCCATTCATTATTGAAAATGGATTTAATTTATTTGTAAACTCATGTAAACAAAAGTCTTTAGTGATTTCGGAATAAAGCCCATAATTAAAAATAGCTAATATAAATAATAATGTAGTCCTTCTCATATTGTCAGAATGTGATGCTGTTACGATTCCTAAAATAAATCCTGATAGAACTGGAATAACTACATTTATATTAGTATTATAATTTAACAAAACAATTGCAAATGTAAAATACACAATCCAAAATAAAGATAATAACCAATCTTGTGAATGATTAGAACTTAATCCATGAATTTTAAATACTAACCATTCAAATGGTTCTTTACTAAATTTTAACTCCTTTTCTCGTTCTTTCATTTCTAAAGCATAAAATTTATTTGCTTCAATGATATTGTTTTGCTGTTCAAAAGAGTCTTTTATTATCCTTGCTGTTCTTCTATTTTCAACTTTTATATTACTATCATCAAAATAAACACTTTTATAAAAATATGTATCTATAAAATCTAATTTATTTCTAAATTCAACACTATAAAAAAAAGCTTCTTCATTAAACTCTACTTCATTTAAAACAAACTTATTAATAATAAGTCCCTTAAAAATCACAGTATCATCAAATTCAACATTATAGAATTCTAAATTTATAAAAGACTCTTTTTTAGTATTTTTTATTACAAACATTTCTTCAAAGAGGATATTATCGCATTTAATCTTTTTTTCAAACTTACAATTTGAAAATTCCAACTTAGTTTTAAAGCTATCATCTAAGTTATAACTTGAAATAAAAATATTGTTTTTAAATATACAGTTATAAAAAATCAATCTTTCTTCATCAAGTTCATTCAAATGCAAGTCAAAATCAATTATTAAACTATCATAAAAACCATCAATAGATGTTTTTTTAAGTTTTTTTAAATTTTTTATATTTGGCATTAAATCTCCATTTTTAAAATATTAAGAAATAATCTATTTAATAAAAAACGTAGTTTATAAATATTAGATTTTGTGAGAAATCAAGGCGGAGAGGAATTTTAAAGTGGAGCGTACATCTTAGTACGTGAGCATTTAAAATTTCTCTCCAACGCAGAGTTATTGCAAAAGATGATGTTTAGAAACTACGTTTCTTATACGGTTCCTTGCTCAAACATCGCTCTCATCTTCTCTTTCTCTTTTTGTTTCTTAATCTTCTCAACTTCTTTAGCTCTAAAATCCTCAATAGAGAATTTTAATTGAACTAAAAATGAAGCTGCGATAAAGATAGATGAATAAGTACCTACAATAATACCCACTAATAAAGTAAAGGCAAAACCGTTGATAATCTCTCCACCAAAGAAATATAAAGTCGCAACAACAAAGAAAGTTGTCAATGATGTAAGAGTAGTTCTTGATAGTGTTCTTGAAACAGATTCATTTACAACTTTTGAAAGGTCACTCTCTTTTGAAGTTTGAACACCCTCTCTAATTCTATCAAATACAATAATTGTATCATTTAATGAGTATCCTAAAAGTGTAAGAATAGCTGCTAGAATATCAAGATTAACTTCTATTCCAAACAAACTAACCGCCCCTAAAGCAATAGTAACATCATGTACTAAAGCCAAAATAGAAGCCAGGGCAAATCTCCACTCAAATCTAAAGGATACATAAATCATAATCACGATTAGTGATAAAACAAATGCCATTAACCCTTTTTCTCTTAACTCACCACCAACTTTTGGTCCTACTATATCAACTCTTCTTATTTCAAATTTTCCAGTATCTGCTAATACATTCCTAATCTCATCACTTAAGTCACTTGATACACTATTTGTTGATGTTGTTACTCTAATAATTATCTCATCATCACTACCAAACTTTGTGATTGAAGAATTTTTGTACTCTTTTGTGTTATTTAAAATATCTCTAATTTTATCAATTGGAGCAGCTTTGTCATATTTTACTTGAACTAAAGTTCCACCAGCAAAATCAATACCAAAGTTAACACCTTTTGTAAAAAGTAATACAATTGATGCCACAACTAAAATAGTAGAAAAACCTAAAAATGGTAATCTCTTACCCATAAAATTATATATTTTATCGCCTTTAAAAAATTCCATTATTTCATCCCAAACCATTTTCTTAAATTTTTCTCTCTATTCATCTTAGGTAATAAAGACTCATAGATACCATGTGTACCAAGTATTGCAGTTAACATAGATGCTAAGATACCAATAGAAATAGTAATAGCAAAACCTTTAATAGGTCCAGTTCCATAAACATAAAGAATAACTGATACAAGTAAAGTTGTAACATTTGCATCTAAGATTGCTCTCATTGCATTTGAATATCCATCTTCTACAGCTTTTGTAATAGAAACTCCATTACGAAGTAACTCTTTTATTCTTTCTGTGATAATAACATTGGCATCAACAGCCATACCTACTGTTAATACAATACCTGCCATCCCTGGTAAAGTTAAGGTCGCTCCAAACATAGCCATAATAGCTATGATTATAAATATATTTGTTACAAGTGCTACATTTGCAACAACACCAGCTAGACCATAATAAACAATCATAAATACAACAACTAAAGCAAAACCTGCAATTAGTGCTATCATAGAAGATTTAATAGAATCAGCTCCCAAAGATGGTCCAACACTTCTTTTTTCTAATAACTCAACAGAAGCAGGTAAAGCCCCACTTCTTAAAGCAATAGCAACATTTCCAGCTTCAACTACAGTAAATCCACCAGAAATTTGTCCACTTCCGCCACCAATTCTTTCTCTAATATTTGGTGCAGAATATACTTTACCATCTAAAACAATAGCAAGTCTTTTTCCAACACTTTTTGCAGTAAAGTCACCAAAAACTTTTGCACCAATAGAATTTAGTGTAAAGTTAATAATCGCTTGATTTGATTGATCAAATGATACTTGTGCATCTGTTACTTGACTTCCATTTAAGATTGGTATTTCTTTTACAAGATATTTTTTTGCAGGATCTTTTGCATCTTCTAAAATAATATCTCCATATTGTGAAGCTTCAGAACCACTCATAGTATAAACTTGATCTGCTCTTTCTTCATCTACAGACATAAGTTCTAAGTTTGCAGGTTTTGAGATAAGTTCTCTTGCTGCTTGTTCATCTGCTTGAGTTTTTATTCCTGGAAGTTCAACTACGATATCAGTTGTACCTTGTCTAATAACAGTAGGTTCAGCTAAACCAAATTGATCAAGTCTATTTCTAATAGTCTCAACAGCTTGTGAAACAGCTTGGTCTTTTGTAAGTGCAATCTCTTCTGGAGTTAGAGTTAATTCATAATTATTATCTTCACTTTTTGAAATAACTAAGCCTTTGATTTTCTTAAGCATATCATCAACTCTTTTAACTTCATCTGGATCTAGTATAACAAAACTTACACTGTCTGGGTTTATTGATAAATCTTCAATCAATATATCTTCATCATCAGTATAATATTTTACTGTTGCGGCTATTGATTTGATTTTAGAAACTACTGCTTCTTGGGTTCTTACACCTAATAAAAGATGAAGTCCACCTTGTAAGTCTAGTCCTAAAGAGATTTTTTTACCTGTATCGGTTTGGAGAAATGATGGCATAGAAAATGCAACACCAAAAATAATGCTTAATATAAATATTATAAGTCTATAATTTAAGATTTTCAATCTTTATCCTTAAATAGTAAGTTGTTTATAAAGGTAAGTGGTAAGACATGTAAAAAGTTTTACATGTCTTAATTTTTATTCAGCAAGTTTAGCTACAAACTCTCTTGCCAATTTCATTTCTGAACCATCTACATTTTTAACAGTTAAAGAAGTCTCTTCAACTTTTGAAATTTCAACGATTAAGCCACCATTTGTTACAATCTTGTCACCTTTTTTCAAATCCGCAATCATTTGCTTGTGCTGTTTAGCTTGCTTTTGTTGTGGTCTAATAATTAAAAAGTAGAATATTGCAAATAATGCAACAAGAGGTAATAATGAACTTATTAAGTCACCGCTTTGACCCATGGTACTTCCTTTATAATGGTTTGATATGTTTTTCCTAAAACGCGTGTATTTTAACAAAATCAATATAATAAAAGGCTTGATTACAGCTTTATTGTTCTCAACTCCTATATATTTAGCATATTTTGGATTTGAAATCAAAATAATTAATACAATACTTTTACTTCTTTCTTTGTATTTTATTCTTAAAATAGATAGAATTTCACTATTTTATTGTGGTTTTTTTGTTGGAATTTTATGGTTTTATTGGGTAAGTTTTTCTTTTAGATATTATGATTTAAGTTATTTAATTCCCATTGTCATTTTATTTTTTGGCCTTGTATATGCTTTACTTTTTTTACTTATTTCCATAAAAGACAATATTTATTTAAGAGCTACACTGTTTTTTGGCTTAGCTTTTTTAAATCCATTTGGTTTTAATTGGTTCAAACCTGATATTTTACTTTTAGATAGCTATTTTGAAGCAAATAAAATAGTTCTTGCTCTTGTAATTTTATCTACTGTATTTTTAGTTAAAAAAAGAATCTTTATTTATACAATATGTATAATTATTATTTCATTTATACATATAAATCCAAAGCCAACACCTCTTAGCAATATAGATATTTCTTTACCAAATTTTTATTTTAATCAAGATTATAAATGGGATAGAAAAAACCTTGCAGCTGTTATTGATAAAAACTTTAAACAAATAAATGAAGCAATTGAAAATAATAAAGAGGTAGTTGTATTACCTGAAACAACTTTTCCTTTTATCTTAAATAAACAAGAGTTTGTACTGCAAAGTCTATTAGAAAAGTCACACAAAATAACAATCGTAGCTGGTGCTTTATATTATAAAGATGATGAATATAAAAATTCAACTTATATTTTCAAAGCTGGGAATTTACAAGTTGCTTCAAAAGTTGTATTGGTGCCTTTTGGAGAAGAGATTCCTTTACCTAAGATATTTAGGGATTTTATAAATAAAATATTTTATAATGGTGCAAAAGATTATACAAAAGCTAGCACGCCAACAGAGTACAGAATAAAAAATATCTCTTTTAGAAATGCTATTTGTTATGAAGCGACAAGTGAAGAGTTATACCAAAATCTAGGAAATACAAAAAATATAATTGCCATATCAAATAATGCTTGGTTTACCCCATCTATTGAACCAACTTTGCAAAAACTCTTGCTAAGACTTTACTCAAAAAAATATGGAGTTAATATTTACCATGAGATAAATGGAAGTGAAAATTATATCATCACACCTTGATATATTTTTCTTTTATTTTCTCTATTATTAGCTCTTTTGATAAGTCTTCATCAAGTTGTAAATCAAAAGCATAGTCTAAAATCTCTTTAAATAAAACTCCTGGAGCAAATCCTAAAGCTATCAAATCTTTTCCCATAACAATAGCTTTTGGTCCACTATTAGTAACTTCTAATTGTGAGGCTCTGTTTTTTAACCAAGAAATGGCTTCGTGGCATTTGCATTTATCTTCAATTGTTCGACCTAAACAATCAGCTAGACAAACCAAACAAAGCATCTCAATATCAACTTTTAAAGCCAATCTTTTGACAGCCTTATCACTGCTATTATGTAAATATAATTGAAAAGGTGAAAGATGATTTTTCACTAAAGGAAGAATATCAGCTATGAGTTTTTTGTCATTTGTTAATTTTTCTAAAAATGAGATTGTGGGCTCTATTCCTAAAGACTCATGCTTATGGGAAGTTATTTTGCCATCAATTACTTTTGTACATAAAGGTTTTCCAAAATCATGACAAAGTATTGCAAAAAACAAAACTAAATCTTTATATTCATCACCTGTTTTTAATTTTGCCATTTCATCTAGGCACATTAAAGTATGAATCCAAACATCACCTTCTGGATGATATTGTGGCTCTTGCTCGCAGCCAATTAGAGCTTGTAATTCTGGATAATATTTTAAAATTCCCAACTCTTTTAAAAGCTCAAATCCAACTGAGGGCTTAGATGATTTTAAAAAGAGTTTTTTTAACTCTTCAAAAATACGCTCATTTGGCAACTCTTCTAAATCATTATTTGAAACCATTTTTTTACATAAGTCAAAACTCTTTTCAGCTAATGTAAAATCAAACCTTGAAGCAAATTGAATAGCTCTATAAACCCTTAAAGGATCTTCCATAAAACTATTATCATCTATATGTCGTAAGATTTTATTTTCTAAATCTTTTAGTCCATCAAAGGGGTCTAAAATCTCTTCATTTATAAAATCATATCCAAGTGCATTGATTGTAAAATCTCTTCTTTTAGCTGCTTCTTTGAAGCTTAGATAACTATTACTTATGACTTCAAAGCCTTTGTGACCTTTTGCTATTTTTTTCTCAACTCTTGGTAGAGCAAAATCATATTCATCATTATCAACTGAGAGTTTTAACACTCCATATGATTTTCCTACAAGTTTTACTTTTCCAAATTGTTCTAAATATTTTGTGAGGGTTTCAAAGTCATCTATATGAAAAACTTCTATGTCATAATCTTTTATTTGTAAGTTTAAAAAATGGTCTCTAACACATCCTCCTACAAGAATAGGTTTGGCACCTTTTTCTTGTAAAAGTTTTAGTATCCCTGTTAGAGTATTAGGTAACTTGATACTAGTTTTTTTCGTTGATAATATGTACATCTCTTTGAGGGAAAGGAATAGAAATTCCTTCTTTATCAAATGTATTTTTAATCTCTTCAATTAAAGCCCATTTTACAGCCCAAAAATCAGGTGTATTAACCCAAGCTCGAACTACAAAATTTACTGATGAATCACCTAATTCTGAAACAGCAACTGTGATTGCTTCTTCTTTTAGAACTTTTTCATTTGATTGTACTATTTTAGTAATAATATCTTTTACTATTTTTAAGTTATCTCCATAACCAACACCAATAACTAAATCAACTCTTCTTTTAGGATGAGCATTTACATTTGTTATGCTTCCTGCAGTAATTGCACCATTTGGCACTAAAACTCTTTGATTATCAGGTGTTGTAAACTCTGTATTAAATAAATGTACTTCAGTAATAGTTCCACTTACTCCACCAGCAGTTACATAATCACCTATTCTAAAAGGTTTAAAAAATATAATCATAACACCAGAAGCAAAGTTTGATAATGAATCTTTAAGTGCTAAACCAACAGCAAGACCAGCAGCTCCAATAATAGCTAAAAATGAAGTTGACTCAACTCCAACTTGTTCTAATGCTGTTAATACAACAACTACAAGTAAGACATAATAAATAATATCATCAAAAAAGTTTACTAGTGTCTCATCAAGTTTTGGATTTCTTCTTAATATCTTTGCAACAACATCTGTTATTTTTTTTGCTAACCATTTACCAACAACAAATATTAAAATTGCTATTGCAATATTTAATGAATAAACACCAATCACATCTGAAACTGTTTGAACACTATTTTCCATCTTTAATCCCCTATATTAATTTTTTTAATTTATTTACAACTTCTTCTAATGAAACTTCTTCTTTTTCTAAAGTTTTTCTATTAACAATTTCAACTATACCTTCTGGCAATTTTTTACCAACAACTACAGCATAAGGAAATCCAATAAGTTCAAAATCACTCATTTTAAATCCAAATCTAGCATTTACTCTATCATCTAAGATTGTAGAGATACCTGCTATTTTAAGATCATTATAAATCTTCTTCCCAGCATTTAACTCTTCTTCTTTTTTTGCATTTGAAACAATTACATCAACCATAAAAGGAGCCGTTTCTTTTGTCCAAATACAACCCTTATCATCGTGATTTTGTTCAATAACAGCTGCTACTAATCTTGAAACTCCAATACCATAACAACCCATTACAAATGGCTGTGCTTTTCCATTGTTATCTAAAAATGTAGCATCCATAGCACTTGAATATTTTGTTCCAAGTTGGAAAATATGCCCAGCTTCTATTCCTTTTGTATGAATTAGTTTTCCACCACAACAAGAACAAACATCTCCCTCTTGAACAACAATCAAATCAAAATATTTTGCATCTTTTAAAGTTGTTAAATCAGTTCCTGTAAAGTGATAATCAACTTCATTAGCACCACAAACTAACCCAACTTCATCTTTTAATTCACTATCAATTACATAAGTTAAATTTTCAGGTAAATTAAATGGTCCACAAAATCCTGCAACTAATCCTGCACTTAAAACATCTTCTTCATTTGCTTCAATTAACTCTAAAGCATCAACTGCATTTGCTGCTTTTGTCTCTTCAAGTTCATCATTTCCTCTTACAAAGAAAACTACCACTTCTTCTTTATCTTTATAAATTGCTTTTTTGATAACTGCTTTTATTGATTGGGCTTTTGGTGAACTTAAGAAATTAGAAACATCTTCGATTGTTTTCATACCTTCTGTTAGTACTTTTTCCATTTTTACATTTTCAGAACTTACATCATACCAATCTTTAATCTCTTTTTTTGCTCTAACAGCAGCTTCAATATTCGCCCCATATTCACAATCTTCACATACAACAATAGTATCTTCTCCTGAGTTTGCTAATACCATAAACTCTTTAGAACCACTTCCCCCAATAGCACCACTATCAGCAGCAACTACTCTAAACTCTAAACCTAGTCTTTCATAAATCTTTTTGTATGCATCTTCCATAACATGAAATTCTCTTACTAAATCTTCATGTGTAGCATGGAAAGAATAAGCATCTTTCATCAAAAATTCTCTACCTCTCATAAGTCCAAATCTAGGTCTTGCTTCATCTCTAAATTTTGTATTTATGTGGTATAAATTTACTGGTAAATCTTTATATGATGTAATTCTATTTTTTACAATATCAACTACAGTCTCTTCATTTGTTGGACTTAGTACAAATCCTGCACCTTTTCTATCTTTGAACTTTAATAGTTCAGGACCCATAGCACTAGCTCGACCTGATTGTTCCCAAAGTTCTAAAGGTGTAACAAAACTCATTAAAAGTTCATTTGCACCTGTATTATCCATCTCTTCTTTTACAACAGCTCTTATCTTATCTAATACGATTTTTCCAAGGGGTAAAAAATTATATAAACCAGAACCTGTTTGAGTTATAAAACCACCTCTTAATAAATATTGGTGAGATGCCAAAGTTGCATCATTTGGTGTCTCTTTTGTAGTTGGCATAAACATTTGAGAAAATTTCATTAACTTATTCCTAATAATTAAATTTTATTGCGTGATCACATTTCTTAATAGAGTTTGAACCACCTTCTAAACCAAAAACAGATTGTACTGTTCCTAAAATAATATCACATTCCACATCTTTTGAAATCTTTTTTAATCTTGTTGTTGGTTCATGTAAAAACTCATTTAAAACTGTTTGACAAAGTTTTTTTATATTTTCTTCATCTTCAGCTTTTATAAATCCTTTTTTTATAGCATTTTCTAATTTCTTTTCAATTACATCATCAGCTTTTTTATATAGGTGTTTTACTACTGGTTCTACTTCTAGTGATTTTAACCACTTAAAAAATTTGTCAGATTCTTGATTTACAATCATATATGCTCTTTTTGCTTGTTCTGCTCGAAGTATCATATTAGAATTTACAATATCTTGTAAATCATCTACTGCATAAACTTGTAAGTTTGGACTTTCAAACTCTTCTATATCTCTAGGTAATGCTATATCAAACCAATATCTATTAAAAGTACAGGGCTTTACCATATTTTCTTTTATGATTGGATATGGAGCTGAAGTTGCTGTAACCATAACTGGAACTTCATTTAAATATTTTTCCAGATTCTCATAAGCTTGAACATCAACTTCAAAATCAAAAGTATCCACTAACATCTTAGCTTTTTTAATATCTCTACTAATTAAAATAATATCAAATCCAGCTTTATTTAAATGCTTCATAGTAAGCTCACTCATCTCACCCGCACCAATAACTAAAGCCTTCACACCTTCGGTATTTTTAATAATATCTTTTGCTTTTGAAACAGCAGTAGAAGCTACTGATACGGAACCAGTTCCCAAACTTGTTTCTGTTCTAACTCCAGCTGCACATTTAAAAGCATAATTCATAGCTTTTGAGATATCTTTTCCACAATACCCTTTTGATAAAGCTAATCTAAAAGAGTCTTTTAATTGTCCAACTATTTGTGTTTCACCAATTACAAGTGAATCCAATGCAGATGCCACAGAAAAAAGATGATGAATAGCACCTGTATTATCATATATATCTGCTATTTCTATTAAATTATCAAAATCCAATCCAGAATATTTTGCTAAAGTATCAAAAATCTTATTTGTTGATTTTTTTATATCTGAAGAGGTAGTCATAATCTCTACTCTATTACAAGTAGATAATAAAACAACCTCATCAATTGAATCATCTGCTTTTACACTTTTTAAAAAAGTCTCTACTGAACTTTCATTTGAAAAAGCAATCTTTTCTCTTGTTTGTATATCTGTATTTTTGTGTGTAAAAGAGATACTTAAATAACTCATATCCTAAAACTCTCTTTCTATCATTTCTTTCATTATCTTAATTAATCCCTCAGAATTTTCATCTTCTAAAATCATAATCGCCTCTCTTCCTAAAGCTTTTGCTTGAGAAATTGCATCATTTAATGAATCTGTTCTTTCCATTTGTTGTTTTATCCAAAGAGCATCTTCTTCATTTAACTCTTTTTTGAAAAGCGATTCTAATTTTGTCTTATCATCTAATCTTTGGTGTAATAATAAATATGGAATAGTAGCTTTTCCTTCTACAAAGTCAAACATAGCTGGTTTCCCTAAAGTAGCTGAGTCTTGAGTGATATCTAAAATATCATCAATCATTTGAAAAGCAAGACCTAGATTTTTTCCATAAAGAGCATATTTTTCTTCATCTTTATTTGCTAGTATTGCAGCACTTGCAGCACTTGCTTCTATAAGCGAAGCAGTTTTTTTATAAATCATATCAAGATATAATTTATAATCAGTATTAAAAGTTTCGGTTAAATCAATATCCATCATCTCACCAATACTTAATTTAGTAACGGCACTTGAGATATTGTAAGCAACTTTTCTATTCATTTGTGAAAGTTCAGTAAAGGCTTTAGAGTATAAGACATCCCCAAACATAATGGCAGTTTTTGCATCATATAAGGCATTTACAGAAGGACTTCCTCTTCTAGTAGTTGCTTCATCTATAACATCATCATGTAAAAGTGATGCAGCATGGATCATCTCAACTATTGCACATAGTTTTATAGACTCTTCATTTACTCCTGCAATTTTAAGTATTAGTTTAGACCTTAGCATCTTTCCAGTTGCTAAATGCCCAAAAAGCTCTATACTTTTTTCATCATTACACTCTTTTACAAACTCTAAAATTTTTTCTTTTACTATTAATAATTCTTCCACAAAATACCTTATGAATCTAATCTACAAATAATTTCACCAGTAAACTCAATATATAAATCATCTTTTACTTTAGACACCTCATCTAAGTTTTCTAAAACAAAAGAGTTTATATCTTCATTTACATCATAGTTCTCACCCTTGTCTTTTGATAAAAGTAATTCCATCGCTGCATATTTTTCCAATATTTTATCTAACTCATCATCTACTATTTCACTTGATGCATGTCTAAGCACATCTAAAAATTTTGATTTTGGAGTTCCAAATAAAATATCATCCATATTATTTTTCTAATCTCACTCTTACAGATTTTGCATGAGCTGTTAGCCCTTCTGTATCTGCAAGCAATGCACAAGCTTCACCAAGCTCATCAATAGCTTCTTGTGAGAAACTTATTATTGAAGATTTTTTCAAAAAGTTTTCCACATTTAGTGGGCTATAGAATTTAGCTGTGCTACCAGTAGGAAGTGTATGATTTGGACCTGCTATATAATCACCTATTGGTTCAGGTGTATTTTTACCTAAGAAAATAGCTCCTGCATGTTTGATTTTTGGCAGTAGTTCAAAGGCATTGTTTGTCATAATTTCTAAATGTTCTGGTGCTATTTCATTCATATATTTTATAGCTTCTTCCATTGAAGATGCAACTATAATCACACCTCTCTCATCAATAGATTTTTTAGCTATATCTTTTCTACTTAGTTCTTCTAAAAATCTATCAACTTCTATTGAAGTTAATTCTGCTACCTTGTCACATGTTGTTATCATAATAGAACTTGCCATTTCGTCATGTTCTGCTTGTGAAAGTAAATCAATAGCTAAGAATTTTGGATTTGCACTTGCATCACTTAAAATTCCAATTTCACTTGGACCTGCTATCATATCAATATTCACTTCACCAAAAACTAGCTTTTTAGCAGTTGCAACGAATATATTTCCTGGTCCTGTAATAACATCAACTTTAGGAATAGTTTCAGTTCCATAAGCCATAGCAGCAATCGCACTTGCTCCTCCTACTTTAAAAGCCTTTTTTATTCCACAGATATGACATGCGGCAAGAAGTAGTTCATTGATTTCATCATTTGGAGTTGGAGTACATACAACTATCTCTTCAACACCTGCTACGATTGCTGGAATTGCATTCATAAGTAAGCTACTTGGATATGCTGCTTTCCCACCAGGAATATAAAGCCCTGCTCTATCAACTGCACTTACTTTTTGTCCTAAGATACTTCCATTTTTTTCAAAGTCAATCCATGATTTTGGAAGTTGTTTTTCGTGATAAGATTTAATTCTATCATATGCGATATGTAGTGATTTTCTTAATTTTTCATCAATACTTTCATAAGCTTTTTTCATATCATCAATAGATATTTCTAAATCGCTATCTTGCTTTACTTCCCATTTATCAAATTTTAAAATATGCTCTTTTATAGCAGAATTTCCATTTTCAACAATCTCATCAATAATATTTGTAACTATTGCAGAAACACCTTTTATATCTGTTTTTGCTCTTGCTTGTATATTTTCAAACTCTTTTTTAAAATTTGAATCTGTAGTATTTATTATTTTCATTTAGTCCTCATTTACACTTGCTTATTAATTCTTTAATAATATCTTCCATATCTCTAGTTTCCACATCAACTATTACATCAGATACTTTTTCATACTCTTTAATTCTTGTTTCATAAAGTTTTTTTGCTTCATCAAGATTTTTAAGAAGTGGTCTTTTATCTAGTTTTTGTTTTGCATTTGGAGCATCATTAATTCTTTTTAGAATACCTTCAAAAGATGATTTCAAATAAACAACTTTACCAATGCTTTTGATATTTTCTTGTCTATAAAATCCACCACCTGTAGATATAACAGTGTTTGTAATTGATTTTTCCAACCATAAGGCACATTGTTTTTCTAAGTCTCTAAAGTAAGGTTCACCCTCATCTTTGAAAATTGTTTTAATTTTCTTTTTTGTGATACTCTCTATTAAGTCGTCTGTATCAATAGAAAATCTACCACTAGATTTAAACAAAGCTCGTGCAATGGTACCCTTACCTACACCCATAAAACCGATTAGTATAATATTGTTTTTATTCATAACTTGCGATTATATCTAAATAAAATTAAAACTTTAAAGAATAGGCAAATAAATGAGGAAATTAGCACCTTTATATTTTTTATTTTCCCACTCAAACTCTTCATTTCTCACTTCAATTTTTCCATTAATATGGTTTTCAATAATTTGATGAGTCATGTATAAACCAATACCAGTACCATTACTTTTATGTTTTGTAGTAAAATATGGTTCAAAAACTTTATCGATTATATCCTTTGGAACTCCGCCTGCATTATCTTTTATTGATAAAACTAAATATTTATCTTCTTTAAAAACATCAAAAAATATAAATTTATTTTCATTCACATTATTTAAATTTAAGGCATCTTTTGCATTATTAAATATATTAACAGTTGCTTGAATTAATTCATTAAGATAAGTATTTATCTCTAAATTTTCACACTTATTATTTGTAAAAATTGTAATTCCATTATCTTTTAAAGTGCTAATTATCAGATTTTTATTTTTGTCAATGATAAAAGTTGATGTAACCCGAGTTTTTTCTTTATCTGATTTATAAAAATTTCTAAAATCATCTATAGTTTGAGACAAGTATTGTGCTGATTCATTCATACTATCCAATGAAGAAATAATATTTTCTTCATCATATTTACCTACCATAAGTTTTAGTTTTAAGCCCGTAGATACTGCACTAATAACACTTAATGGTTGTCTCCATTGGTGTGCAATATTTCCAATCATCTCACCCATTGCTGCCATTTTTGATTGTTTGAAAAATAACATCTCTTTTTCTTTTATATCTCTTAAGTCAATTAAACTTATAACATAAACAGCTTTCCCTTCAATAGAAGTTGTTTTTACTTTTATTAAAGAAGGAATTATATTATTGTCTTTATCTTTTATGTTTATTTCAAAGGGCTCATCTTTTGTATATAAATTTTTTATAATCTCTCTTCTTGAAGTACTTTCAAGATAGTTTAAAATATTTTTTCCTATTAACTCTTTTTTTTCTTTGTATCCTAAGAGTGCTACAGCATTTTCATTTGTGTCTATGCAAATATTTTTTTCAATCACAAAAATTGAATCCATAGTTGAACTAAGAAGCATTTCAAAGCTCTTTAAAGTTTGTTCTAACTCTTTTTGCATTCTTTTAAATTGATTATTACTCTCTTTTAATTTATTTCTTTGTTCTTCTATTTTCTTGTTTTTATTAATCAACTCTTTTTGTCTATAACTAATCAAAAGTATTACTACTAAAAATCCAATAGTAACTTTCCATAATAAAGAGTAATCAATACCCTTATCAAACTTTATATTTACCCATTTATTTAATATTTCTTGCTTTTTATCTTCTGGAAAACTTTCTATACTTTTATTAAAAATTTCCAATAATTCCAAATCGTCTTTTCGAACCCCAATACTTAAATTTAAAGCTTCATCAAATTTTCCTACAATCTTAAGTTCACTTGTAAAATCTTTTTGAATTTTATATCCAACAACAGACAAACAATCAATATATCCAAAAACCTCACCTGATAATACTTTCTCTAATCCCTCTTCAATTGAATTTACTTCAACAATATTATTGTAATTATATTTTTCTTTTAAAATATCAGTAATTGCATAGTTTTTTACTACAGCTAATTTTCTTTTTCCTATGATTTTTTTTACATCAGGAATAAATAACTCATCATTTTTTGTAACAATAACAAAATTTGAAGAAATATATGGTTTTGTGAAATTAATATATTTCTCTCTATCTTTCGTATCCATTGCAAGGGAAAGAATATCACACTCTTTTTCTTTTATTTTTTTTAAACTCTCACTCCAACTATTTGTAGGCACTAAAGTAATTGGTATGTGGAATATACTTTGAAAATAATCCATGTACTCTTTACTTATGCCAATATATCTACCATTTTGTATTTTCTCTAAAGGCATCCAATTTGGATCAATACAGACATTGATTTTCTTTTTATTTTGTAAATACTCTTTATTTCTAGCACTTAAAATATCATTTCTTTTATAGTAATTTTTATTAAATACAATATCTTTAATAGTAACATTCTTATCTAGATTAGAATTTACTAATTTTTTAAGTATACTTCCTACAAA
>TARA_R110002033_G_scaffold135713_6_pt1 | contig 37265 bp, 55 predicted proteins | sample TARA_R110002033 | Tara Oceans TARA_R110002033 (sample SAMEA4397051) | marine metagenome | biome: Polar Biome; feature: [SRF] surface water layer (ENVO:00010504); material: water (ENVO:00002006), including particulate matter (ENVO:01000060) such as... | depth 5 m
TCAGGTCAAGTAGCCCGGTCAAATGAATCTGATTTTAAAAAAATAGGTTTTTATTAAAAGCTCAAGCAAAGAAATAAGCTTTTCACAAATAGAGGGGGTTACCTTTGTTGTTATATGTGCGATAATTACATATATTGCATTACTGATTGCGACTCAGTGACAATTTAAACGAGGTGGACGATGGATGTATTAGATTTGTGTGCTGGCATAGGTTCATTTAGCCTTGCTGCTAAACAAGTAAATGGAGGAACCTATTACAATACCGTAGCTTGTTCCGAGGTTGAAAACTTCTGTAACAAGGTACTGAGTAAGCAGGGGCATGAAATTATCGGTGACTTGAGATATATAGGACTACCGGAGTCAAAACAAAAATATTCAGACCTTTTAGAAATGGATCTTGTACCTGCTGAAGAAACTGGTTTTACATCAATCAGCCTAGAAGACATTCTTGAAGGTGTCGTTGATATTAAAATGTGTATGGCTGGCTCACCATGCCAAGATATTTCATCCGCCAACACAGAAGAATCTGGTGGCATTGATGGCAGTAAAAGTTCGGTTATCCATGACATTATGGAAAAGGTAGAACTTATAGAACCTGATTTTGTATTATTGGAAAACAGCAGTGCTTTAATTAGGAAAGGTCTTCATGTACTCCTGTCAGTATTTCACGACTTAGGCTACATCGTTGAATGGTCAACTGTTGCTGCAGCCAACTTCGGTTACAACCATTATCGTCATAGGTGTTTTGTTGTTGCGTATTTACCTAAAACTAGAATTGCCCAATCTAATGCAAGTATATTCAAAGAAGTAAGTAAGTATGCAAACAAAGCCCCTGGTACAAAGACCCCATTGCTTAAAAATATGACACAAGAGCAACGGTTATTTACAAAGGTAGATGAAACTAGATCAATTAAATTAAGATCAAAACGGATTAATGCAATTGGCAACACAGTGGTACGTGATGTCGCATATGCAATACTTCAATCAATAGCAGACTTAGAAACCCAGAGCGTCAATGCGAAGCAGAATAAGTACAAAGCTAAGGATGTTCTTGGATATATGAGACAGAATGGAATAGTTGAGACAGTTAATTACTCCCTTTTTGAAGACTCGACTTTTATTGATAAAATGCCACCAGCTGGATTTATGTCTGTTGATGGTACAGTGTATATTTCCGCAAGAGATGAACGTCTAAACCCGAAGAATACCGCCTACCCTGACATGAATTCAACATTATTGAGCCGTGATGGAAATAACTGTTTTTCTGGCAAAGCAAGGTTAACGCGCCCAGGAAAACTAGGTGGATTGGTCGGAGATTTAATGCGTGAATTTGGATTTAATAAAGGTGGTCTAAACCCTGTTTATTGCGAAAGGCTTTTAGGGTTACCAGATAATATAACTAACATATTCGATTGAGATTCAGATAATACTTTTAGATCATAAAGACCACTATTGCTCTTTATGAACAATTCTACCATCCTAGCTAAACTATCAATTAAGAGTTGTGCATTTATTTGTTATAACCTATTATCAATACTTCGAAGCAATTGGCGAATGCGACCCGCCGATCAATTAAACGAGGTAGATAGACATGCTAGTAACTCTAGAAGTAAAAACAAATTCAGATAGAGCCCAACCATCATTCATCTCAGTTGATAGTAATGAAATGGACTATTTCATTGCTCAAGCCAAACTGATGCTTAGTTGCGAAATCCCAGTAACCCCTTCCCCATTCAATAAGCCACCAGCAATTATCGCCTGCATCATCATGCATGACATAAGCTTTGAATGGCTTGATGCAGAGATGAAGCACAATGAGGATGCTGAGCTAACTTGGTGCTGGGAACAGACCATATGTCATGCATCTAAAGATGATGTATTAGTGCTGTTTTCTCATAAGGAAACTGGCGATGAAATGTTTATTGAATACATTCCTGAAGTTATTAAATAAGGTGGCTTCCATGTCAACAAATCATCACCAAGAAGTCGCCCTTAAAGTAACTTTAAATTATTTATCTTCGCTTGATGTCGATGATTTAGATGAAATGGTAATGGATATGGCGTACTTGTCAGTAAATGCTGAAGTTAACTCAACATCAGACATTAACGAACAGGATAACTTGTTAAGTGAAGCCGAAAATGCTGCGAGTAGCATTAATAATTGCGGCAAAGAAGCTCAAATCAATTTTCTCGTTAACAATGGCTATCGTGCGATGTTGTACGCAAGTTAATTGAAAAAGAGTTGTATTCCATGAAGGAGTTTTGAATCAAGGTAACTATCAATATTGACAGTTACCTTTTTTTTGAACTAATCGAACTAGTTTGTAACTGAGGTTTGATTGCACTTTGGTAGGTTATAACTAAGGGCTGCAATCTCACACAGTAATAGCTCGCTATCAATGCCAGCAAGTATATCTTTGAGTGAGGCATCTAAATCGGTGTAAACCCCAAAATGATAGTAATGCTTATCCGTTGAGCCTTTATCTCTTGGTGCGCTTACTGTTGCATCTGTAATGAGTATATTAGTAAGCCATAGAGAGAACAGAACCTTGCATTGTGCTACTAGTTCACTGTCGGATGGGAGCACGCATTCAGAGAGGTGCATATTGAAATGAGTAACACAAATCGAGTGTTCTGCTTGATGATAATCATTACCGGAATCTGCATTAAAGGCTATTGCTGCAATAGGCTGCTTGTTTAGTGTGATAGTGCAAACATACTGACTCTTGTTAGCAGAATCACTTTTTAGTCCAGCTTGGATTGCGACGTTCGGGCAATCTGTTATTTGAAGTGCGTTCATAGATAGAGCCTCAATTTAAGCAATAACGAAATAGTGTGAAGGGAATACCGTGTATTCATCGATACGGCCATTAGCAGAGCACTGCCAGCTTTTATCTTTGTTCATTACGGTTAATACTGCGTGATCACCCTGACTTAGCTTTTTGATGTTGCAAGTTAAAACGATAGATGCACCAAGCCGTGCTGGTATATGTTTTTTAATATGGGTAAGGGTGTAGTAATCACACTCGGTTTCTACATCATCAATAATCAATGAGAATGAAAAAGTGGCTATCTTATTTTTTACATTAATGCAGCCAAATCGGGGAAGCTTAATCAAACATTTCATTTGTTGGGCTAGGTCAATGATTTGATTTTCCGAGTAGGTATTACCTCTGCTTAATTGGGTTAGATGCATGTATGGTTTAGATTTGTCGATCATAATCACCTCGTTTATAGCTTATGTCGCAAATAAGCGGTTTATAAAGATGATTAATTATAATGTTTTGCTGTCAAACTGCAACCCTTAATTGATATTAATAGCGGTTGATTATAGATTTATCAGCTGGTGGAGCGGTTAACCGAAATACCAACTTAATTTGTAATTAATTACCCGGTGAGAAGCGACGTTCTATGGATGGATGCTTATAGTTTTATCCACCAGCAGGATATTGATGATTTCTGTTATCTAATAGCGATGAGAATTGAGAGTTGAGAGTTTAAAGTTACTTTAATAATTAGTGCCACCAGCATTTAGTGAGATTATTGGTACACTTCTGCAAACCGATAGCGCCATGTTTTAAATATATATTCTAAAATCAGCAACTCTTAGTTGATATATGTAATATTGTTACATATAATGAATGTATGTTTAGTAAAGAGCGGGCATATATAAAATGAAAGCATCATTTAATTTTGAATGGTTTACAACTAAAGAGATAATTGAAGATATTGGCACTATTAAGCTATCTGACATTGCATTGAAGCAAATTGGATTGATGAGAGGCTATGGCCACAATGACGGGCACTTGGAATACGAACATGGTGACCTGCTGGTGGTTGGGTTTTGGAGTATGCAGTTGGGTCATTTCGATAACGATGACGAAGTAACGACAAAGCCTATTGTTCAATCTCCACCAGCACCAAGTCCATTTATGGCATTAAGCCAGCGTCAAATCCATTTGAAACGTTGGCCATTGATGCGTGGGGTGACAGGTGAAGATAACGTATTGGGTCATTCGGCATCTGTTGCACACATTGGTCTAATGATGGCGTTAATCGCTAACAAGAACGGAGCCAACTACGATTTAGCTGAAGTACTTGTTTATGGCTTGCTCCATGATTTACAAGAAGTAGTCTGCCAAGATGTCGCACAGCCATCTAAAAATTCCTCTCCAGAATTAGCTGCGGCATTTGAAGCATTTGAACAGAAAGCATTAAAAGCAATGATAGAAACCTTACCTGCCCCGCTGCAAGAGCCCTATAGCAGTTATCTGTCCCCGTCTGTGGCTGTTAAAAACCTTATCAAGAATGCCGATATTTATGACGCTCTAAGAAAGTCACAAGACGAATGTGAAGCAGGTAATTATAAAGAATTTGGTTTAGCTTATTCTCGCTTACAAACGCTGGTGTCCGAACGTTCACAGACTAATGGTTACTTGAAAGAATTCCATGAAACGTTTGGTGAGGCTTACTCATGGTCATTCGACAAACTCGTTGAGCATTCACACATTTAACTTGCCTAGAAGCCGTTTACTTTCTAGTAAGCGGCAATTAATTAAGGAAATATCATGGCTGGAAATAGAAAATACGGTTTTATGAGAGGCAATGCGAGTGGCCGTAATGGTTCTGGGGTTGCTAAGCCGTTTTACTGCTTTGCTTGTGACAAAAACCATAGTGCTTCAGTTGAAAAAGTTGGCATAAGTGAAACTGGAGAGGTTATTTGCAATAAACAGTACCTAAAAATGATGGCTGCAAAATTCGAAGCACAAAAAAACCAAATAGTTGGTTATGGGAAGTTACTAAGCAAAAGACACGATGTAATGATGCTTGGTGTTGATGGCCTAAACGCTCGAGTTGAATTTGTAAAATGTGCTTTTGAATATGATTTGGTTAAAGAGATAACATCAGGCGGTGATTGTCAGCGTCAATTTAGCAGTTGTTTTGAAATGAATGACGCCGAGTTAGTTATAGCCGAGGTTATTAAGGCAAGTGGTAAAAAGTATTGGCTACGATATTCGTTAATTAAAAACTTGGGAATGACGCTATTCAAGTCATGGGAAGATACAGCGACTGCCTGTTAAATGTTGAGCATCCTATTAGATATACATGCATTGGATTGAATGCGACCAATTCAGTGCCACCAAACAGTAAACGAGGGACATCATGAAATCGAGAATCAAAAAAACATCAAACCCATTTTACGCACTAGCCGGAACAGGCGTAAACAGTAAAGACCAATTAGATATTATGATCACCAAAGGTACGCAGGGATTATCTACTGGTGATACGCGCTCTTTGGCTGCTGTTGCCCTGTATTTAAAAAACAGAATGACGATTTCACAGATTGAGGCGATTATTGCTGAAGCAAGTGAATTTGGTTTAAGTAATGCCGAAGACAGCAAAACCGATAAAACCGATTTCGCTCAAAAAATAACAATGTTTGCGATAGCGGTATATCTTGGAGTAGCAGATTATCTGGGCAAGTTTATTCATTCAGAAACAGAGTTGCATGAAGCTATCGAGAATTATGATGTAGTTTACCTCTGTGAAATTTGCTTAGAGATAGTCAGTAAAATATTAACTAGAGCTGATTTGTCCAATCATTACTACTTGGTAACTTCAGGTTGGCGAACAGGTGATATAAGTGGTGAAGATCGCAGGCTGTATGTATGCAATGCTGTACGTGATCATAAAGACCTAACAATAGGCAAAGAGATCGTACAAGCGTCATGGGGTATAGCGATGGACTGTAACAGAGGCACTTTTTGTGGTGATGATAGCTACGGTACACCGTGTTTCTATTCAGATGGCTTAATTACTTATCCAAGTAGTACTAGACCGATTACATGCAGTGAATATGAAACCCTATCAAAATGCGGCCTACCTAGAGAGTCATCCAGTTCGATAACCTTATTTGATATTGATTCGGCAATGTCGATAGTAGAAGAGGATGCCGACCTAGGTTGATGCACCTAAATTGAGCTGGTTAAGAGTTTTGATAGAGGCCGTCCTAATATGGATGGCCTTATTATTTTTATGGAAGTTAAATCTGAATTAACCAGGGAGGTAATGCTGGGAGAAATTTCATTAACAAAGGGCAATGAGTACGATACAATGCACTTAACAAGCACCTTAAAGGTTTATTATGGGATTTCTAATTAATCGCGTCAGGCGCTACCCAATATTAGATCTGTTTAATTTTTTCAGATTTAAAGAAGCTGGTGGCCTTAACAAAGGCTCGAGTACAGTTTTTACATTAGATTTAAATGATGTAGATGGCTGGGTTGGAGATAAAAAGGTCTATATATCTATGGCACCTTATAAACCGTTTTTAACTTTATCGTTGATAGATAGTGAATTCACGATTAAACCGGATGGTAAAATAATAATTTACTTTAAGTTGTGGGATAACAATCTAGGTCGATACATTATCTGCTCGATCATTTACTCATTAAATACCCGAAAAAGCGCTATGAGTGGTCAGCGACACTACACCACCAGCAGAAATGAGCTTGATCATCAATGGGTAGATACATTATCGGAAACAGGGTTGAAAACACACAATTGCATGGAGCGTATTAGCTCCCCTACACGTTTGCAATATTTGTTTGATTGAATGAAACGATGGAACTACAGATTTTTTTATTTCCCGCATTATGATGTGATCTTATTGCCTTTTAAGCCCATTAGAGACTCCCAAGGCTAGGTGGATAATATCCTTATCAAGCTACCCAGATAGTAGATAAATAAAACACTTGAAAAACCTTCGTAATTTGATATTGTTAATTCATACATAACTTAACATAAACATGATAAGTGCATTTATTGTAGCCTTGTTTTAGATATTTACTTACTGAGCATAAAAAGGAATTTATGAACCCACTATTTGAAATTCTCTCATCATTCGGAAATAATCTTACTGCGGTAGTAGCTGTGTTTATTGCTTGTACTTCTTTTACGCTGGCTGACACGATTTTAAAGGCCGTAATACAGGGTGATAGAATGATTTACTCTGCAGAAGACCCACAGAACTCAATTGAACTTGTAAAAATAGATAATTCACTGATTAGAAAACGAGCTCGATGTTTTTATGTTATTTCCTTATTGTGTTCCGCAATGATTGGCATGTTGTTTTACTCTGTTTCCTAACATCCCTCCCAACTCTCATAAAAAAGGCATTTTTCAATAAAATGCCTTTTTTCTATTTAATTCCGAATTTTAAGCAAAAAAACCTAAAACTGAATAAAAATGAGAAAATGTAGTGTTTTATTGTTATTTAATAAATTAGCACTCATTTTTCAATTTTTAGACATAAATTTGAATACTGGCATTTTTAGCCTAAAAGTTGATAAAGAAAATGGTTCACGCGTGAACCATTATAGTGATGTAACAAATCAGTGTTGTGGAGATGAGTGTCATTAAGCCTCAAAGCACAAATCGACTAAAGGAATTCTGGCCTGATCCTGTATACGAAACACGGATGAATCTTTTTGTCTTCATAAACAACATCAATCATGCCTTTTCCTTCAAGAAACGAAATAATATTTCTTGAAGATGAATGACTTAAATTTAATTCGTTTTTGAAGTCACGAAGCGCTAAATACTGATTAGATTTCTTAAGGAAGTTTAGCAGTATATCCCCTTGTGGATAACGGGATAGAAGAACAGGATTTTGATCAAATGAGAAAGGACACATAGGTAACCTCAAATAAATTGCTTTACATCAATAGTATAGGTTTATCCTACTAGTTGTAACATGAAAAGTTAAGAGATTTAAGTCACTTTTGGCTCATCAATTTACAAGTTTAGAAACGTCAGAAAAAGCACAACCTTTAATTGATAGTTATGGCTGTGTGTAATATAATACTTACCATACAGATGGGTGAGTTAAAGTTATTTTACATGCTCAACGTGTGCCCTTAATTCTAATGCGACAAGAATATCAAACGAGGTAAACATGCAAATTAATAACAGCGACAAGAGGAACCACATACTTAAACTTTTTGCGGGAGGTGTTTTCAGAGTAAATGGGTCTGAATTGCAAGATGTAGAGCCAGATTATGATGCAAATGACGGTACGGCTATCTGGTTGTCAGTAATGGACGCTGAACAAAGCATGAAAACACAGTACACCATTGAGAATAGCGCTTTTGAAAATGCTACTTGCGTAGGCTACAAGTGGTATGTTCGTGACATTAATAATGAAATCGTTGAGTTTAGTTTTTACGAATTAAACATTATCCATTAATTCGATTTCTATGATGAAAAATTGGCTGGTGGACAGCCTTTTAATAGTGATTTTATCAGCAACGTTCCCTGTCACTAATTGCGACTTAGAAACAGAGGATAATAAACGAGGTATCTATGGCTAAATCCATAACTAAATCTTGCTTTACCCTTCCTATTACCGAAGAGCAGGCATACTTTGCAATAAACGTCATTGACTGCGCTGAACACCAATCAATCAATTTCAACAAACCGTATAAAACGGCCACGTCCTTGGTGAGTTGTCGAACTGAAGTATTCGAAGTGGCCAAAAAGCTTGTTATGAGCGTTGAAGGGTATGTGCAAGGTGAAGTACGTTTAGGTTTTGAATTTGTATATGTCGGTGGTTCTTTCCGTATCTACCATAGGGAAACGATTAACCTTGTTAACGCCGCGCAATTTGCACACATAATTCTAAACCATTTCGAGTCTGACGAATTCGTCCTTATTAACGCCGCTGAGACCAGTAATATACCTGCTGTGGGTCAATTTGGTGGTAATGCAGCCTTTGTGACTAAAAAAGGGATTAAATGGATGAGTACGCAAAACTGGCTACAAACACAGGCCGAGCGCCATACCGCCAAACTAACAAAGTAGTGTCCACCAGCCCGCTTAAGTATGCGGGCTTTTTAATGGTACTAAATCAGAAAATAGGGTTAACAATGACCATAAGCATGCCTACAGAGATAATGATCCAAAGAAAACTACATTTGATTGAGATGCTTTCAAATAAAGCATACAGAGTAGATTGCTCTCCATTATTGGAGAATGAACCGGACATGTTCGGTGAAGATGGCGCTTCTGTGTATATTTCATGGGTAGAAGATAATGAGGGTAATGAAGACAGTTGCACCATCCCTCATTCATCTCTTGAGGTAGCAGAGCTCCGCGGTAAGGTCTGGTTCGTTCGAGATAAAGACGGTGTTGAGGTGGCTCTTAAATTTTACCAACTACAAGATGTGTTTTAACCACTAATCGACGTTTTTACGTTATAGCCTCCAGTTTCCATAAAGCCACGCAATGCGTGGCTTTTTATTGCCCTGCATCCCTGTACGAATGTTTTGTTTACTCAAAGACAATAGAGCCACCCTACCTGCTCTTAATGCTGGTGGCCGTACTTTGGGCTTAGTTGTGAAGTTGAATCGCATGCTGTTGAGTTAAAGAGGCTTGAAGGGAGTTGGTAAGCCTCATCCACTTAGTGGTAAACGTTCATTAAGCAGATTGGTACTTATTGGCATGAAATGCCAAGTTTGTTGCAGGGATTGGTATATTAAATCGATTTCTTTACCACCTGTTGCAATGCAATGGTAATTCGTTGCATGAGAAGCGACTTAGAATAAATATAGAAATGCCACTTAAACGTGACGCCTGGTGGGGTAAACCCAAAGTCGGTCGGACTAACCGGCACCAGGGAACAAAAATGGTAAATGACCGGGCATTTATCAAACCCCCGGTCATATATGTTAAGCAGCAAGTAGTTTTAATGAAATATCGGGCAGTAGTTTAAAGTTACTTTCAAAGGCACTATCAACGATGGCTATATCAATGTCCAACTCACTGCTAGCTTCTTCTTTGGACTTAAGCCAGCCCTTAAGTCGTCCATGCTCTACATTGAGCTTACAAATGAATTCAGGCAGAAATTGAATGTGCATATTCCCATTTTTAAAGCATTTCACTTGAAAAAGTAATTGCAGCTCATCCATCGTATGGTTAAAGAACTCGAACTGGTTCTTGTTGTTAGAATACCAGCGCATATCGCTGACTGAGTTGATGTTGGAAGTATCAAAGCCGATATTTGAAGCAATGGTACATAAATCATTAATAAGGTTTTGGGCAGCCATAACAATGTTAGCACCACTCCCACCGATTCCACCCACGGACTCTAATACAACTCTGTAATCGATTTTATAGTGGGTAGCTGAACCTTCTACGAACATTTTATTGTATCGCCAGCATTCATCACCAAAGGTACGCTGATTGCTTTTGTAGTTGATCACGTTTGCTTGTTCAGTGAGCTTTTCAAATACAGTGATTAATTGAGAGTCAAAATAGTTGTTCGCATTTTTTACCACCCATAAAATGATGGCTTGTACGTTATCCACCGTAAAATCCACGTCAGTATTTTCTAGCAGCTTGTCGAGTAATGTTTTGCGGGATGCGGTCGTCAACTTAGTGGTGATGACCGTAAGCTTGTTAAAAACCTCGTTCCAATAAACATCTTTGAGGCTTTTAATCTTCAACTCAAGCGCTTCTTTCACATTATCGATTTTAATATCCAATTCTCTCAGCAGTGAGGCATCGATGCCGGATAGCGCTTTATAAGTATTCATTAGCTTACTGATGTCACGATTATAGAAGTCTTCAAGCATTTGGACTGGGCAGCTTTGATCCACCAGCGCTGTAGACTCATAGTGTTTAGCTAAATTCTCCCTTGCCTCTTTTTTTGCTCCATACTCTGACAATTTAGAGTGATAGCCTTTGCTGGCATTAAGTTTGAAGTGAGTATCAAACCATAAACTGAATGGGTCTATTTTAGGATTTGAATTATAGCCAACTTGACCATCAGTTAAGCGCACAAAATCGAAGCGAACTAGGTTTACAGTGCCTCGAGCTCCCCTGTCTGCATCCTGAAAGCTAAACTCCCCAAGCTTAGTAGCCTTAGCTTGTCTTGCATCCATAGCTTGTTGGATCAGGCTGTTCTCGCTCCAACGTTCTGGGATGACAGCATAAAATACCTTGGCATTGGCTTCAGTAATGATTTTAATGAGCCATACATCAAACTCTGAATATGGCGGGTTTGAATAAATTACACTGACTCTTTTGTCGATTAATTGTTGCTGGTGGAAGTCACTACCAATGATAAAAACCTCTTTAGGCATGACGTTAATGAGAGGTGTCGACTTTTCTATCGCGTATTTTGTGCCATGCGTTAGCGCCATCAACACACGGCCATCACCCGCCCCGCAATCAAGTATGCTTTGAGTAATTAGGCTATTTTCACCGACTCTGAAAATGGTTCGTAAATCCTGTTTAACACAGGCAATAATTTCGGGGGTTGATGGATAAAATTCATAATCTTCAGATGCATTTATAATTTCACGCACTAACTTGCTGGTAGCTTTTTTGGTTGTTTGCATATCGCACCTCAAACCTGAGAGCTGGTGGGCAGTCCACCAGCTGAATAAAATTAAATTCAAAAAATGCAGAGTAATTATTCAGGCAGGAGCCGCTGGTTAGGCTCAGTACGATTCTTGGGAAGTAACGCAAAAAGCAAGGGTGTGGCCAATAGAAACGTTAGCAGTGTTGTGCTGATTTCTAATTGAGACAATAAGGTTAGTAGATTGGCTATATAAGGATGATTTACGGCAAGGGCAATTAACAAGAGTCCGAGCAGTTTGTTTCTCCAGACAATTGAATTGAGGTTTTTAGTTGTAACAGTGAGAAGGCCAAAATAGACAGGTAGCAAATACAAAAGATGGTAGGCAAAGTCAGCAGCTGGTGCGTTATAGAAGCTAGTTACATCACTTATACCAAAATATGACACTAGTAGAAGTATGAAAGCATTTAATCGTTGTGTCAAAGTCATAATATCCCTCGTTTATAGTTAATCGGCGGGTCGCATTCGCCAATTGATTAAGTTGACTCATATTAACAGTCACCTTAAATAATGCAACCCTTAATTGATATTAATGACGAGTTAAATAGACCTGTTACTGACAGTCAAACGATGCTTACGACATCGATGTCTCGAGTGTTGAAGCGCAATGCTAGCTAGATTGGGGATAAGAGGTATAAAGTCACATCAACATAGGTGCATTGAATGGATTATGCTTAATAGTTAACAGAAAAATGCAATCTCACTGCAGATAGATGCGAGATTTCTGTAGAAATGTGCGATGTATTGCCCTGGTGAAAATAAACAAGCCCAGGGAACCTGGTAGAAGTCCGTTTATTATAAAGTTTCCCCAAGTTCAATTAGTGCCAATGTTTAATTTGCTAATGAATCGTTTCCTATATGGCCTGTTCGGGTCGATAAATTTAAAATTTTAAAACCAATAAAAATGGTTGAACCCATGATCGATGCCTGTAAAGTAAGCTTTATACAAGCGTAATATAAATAAACAATATACAGCACTTGTGTTTAGTGCTTTAATTGTGCTGCTTATTTCAAGAAACATTCATTAGCGCGTTTTGCCAAAGGCCGCCGAGATGATTTTTTGATCTTAAATTATTTGAAGTCATAATAGAGAGGGATCGATATGCCTTGTAAGAATTGTCTTGGTAAACTGGAAGAAGATACGTTTAAAACTATTGGAAAGTTTAATCATTTTTGTGGCTGCGGAAAACCTGAATTTGTGAGTTGGTATAAAGGACAGCCTGAAGGGTTGTTTGTTGTATCTCTCGAAGAATTTAAGCAATCAAACATTCTTGTTAAAAACACAATTGATAAGTCGAACGGCTATCTTTCCCCTTTTATATTTGACCTTAATTGCTTGCTTGAATTTTCAAAGGTAGAAATAGACTGCATTGAATCTCAGATGGGTTGCCCTATAAGCCAAGTTAGTAATTTTCTCAGATTAAATAACATTATAGGGGGCGTGTCAGTCCTGTCTGTTAACCGCCTCAGTGATGAGCTAACACAGGAACGATTCACTGGTGGTGTGATGTGGAAAAAGAAGGAAGGTGTCGAACTCCCTTATGATAATGGTAACGTTTGTGTTATTGATACCTTTGGTGATCCACTAGACGTTTTCCTCAGAAAGATTTACAAAGCTTTAGTTTTATCAATGTTTTGTGAAAACGATACGTTCCTTAAAGTTGATGACCGATATGTTTCTCGGGATGAGTGGTTTATTCCTATTGGCTTCGACTATGACACTATTTTACTCGCTATCTCAGAAGAATCTGATAATCAGAACCGAGATGAAATAGAGATAACATTCAAAAATATAGATAACTTAACGATTCAACATGGTAAACCTCTTCAGTTTAATAGCGGTGAACACCAATTTAACTTCAGCTTCCTGAATCAAACGTGTCTATCTCCGTTGGGGGATAAACTGCCAGACCTAAACACTTTTATAAAAACTATTAATGGTGCAGATGGTGCGTTGGTTGAAGATCCTGATGATTTTGATGAATACTTGGTAGCGAAAAGTTCATTTACAATTGAAAAAGGCACGCTATCAATTGATATGTTGAATACTGATATTGGTTCAGTTCTACAAATTACTGATGATTTTGAGTTTAAAATTGATGGTAGCGACTGGCAAATATCAAAGGGTAATACGTCATACAAAGTTACACCTTTTATATTAGAAGAAAACTTTAATTATGTACTGGATGTCGTAGATAGCACTACCGTAATCTAGGTGATCTTAACTCATCAATATAGAGTCATGAGTTATAGTTATTTAATTTAAAAACAATACGTTAAAAATATATACAACTTTCAGTTGATATTATTTGGCAGTGAAGTATACTGAGTTTGAGTTAACAAATTGAAAAGCTAAATGCGACTTAGCTTACAAATAAACGAGGTATAAAATGAAATCAATAGACAAACCAGCTGCACAACTAATCCGTAAAGAGCTTGACCAACTTTTAGCTGAATTCAATAAAACGAATAAGCACAACCTAACCGTAACACTGGGTAAAGGCTCTTTCGATCGTCACTGTATTAATTTTCAATTATCAGCAGCAGTCCCTATCGATGGCGTGTCGGCAGACATTCCTGCGACAAAAGCAGCGATAGATTTTGCTCGACATGCAGATTTGTTGGATATGAAAGTAAGCGATTTGGGTCGAAAATTTGATTGTAATGGTATTACCTTCACCTTTGCTGGATACAAGCCTCGTGCAACTAAAAAACCATTTGTAGCGACAGACCCCACAGGTGCTGAGTTCATCTTCCCCAAGAGCATTATTAAACAAAAACTCTGTGCTTAATTAGCATCGACTCAAGCAAAGGCAGTATTACTGCCTTTTTAATTGCCTAATCAAAACCCTTAATTGATATATTTAAACGAGGTGAATTATGAATCAACGCATTCTGCGTGAATTAAGCCGTTCAGCGTCAGCAATGGTAGATTTCCATTTGCTTGGCAAACTACCAAGCTGTGTTAATGCTCCGGCCACCCCGCTACGTGACCTTATAGAACAAATCCCACCACGAGCGAGAAGCGAATTTAAAGGCGTGAAGTTGAGCCCAGAGCTTGGGTTCAACTCTAGTATGCAATTTTATACACTCCACCAGCTATATGAATGGTTAGGGGGTAACCAAAAAATTGTTGGCAATCAAACCATGCCTTATATGTCATGGCGCAACGTGAACTTTAACAAGAAACTCACAGTGCAAGACCTACTGAAGCATACCGCGTCAAAACCAACGGATGCCGTTCTCACGTACTATCGACTCAATAAATAGGCTGGACTATGCAAACGAATACTAGCGACAAAGTAAAACAAGAATATTATGACCGAGTTGATAAGTTAATTACTCTTTTCGACAGCCAAGCAAAAGTGCCACCAGAATACACAGAGCGAGCATTGGAAGATGGATTAACTGTATTCGATGCCGTTGACGATTGGTTTTCTGATGAGTTGATTAAGTTTGAGTTATCACATCACCTATCTGATGTGAATTCTAGGCTGGTGGACATTGACGTAACCGGTGTGGGTACAATCAGACGGATTGTGATCAGCATGGATATTAAACAAGGCGATTTGTTTAACGTCTATTATTCGGAAAGTTCGAAAGGTGGCGCATTATTCAATACTGACATAATGACTACCCTGCTTAGTTTTGATGAAAAGTGTTAGTTTAGGTACAAAAAAAGGGGGCTCAAGCCGTGTTAATTGCTTGAGCCCCTTTTTATTGGATTGTTTTGCTGGGTTTATGCCGCTTGCCTAGCTGCTCGTTGTTTTGCTCTACGGGCTAGGTTACGCTGTTTTGCAGCATAAGGAGTGTTGAAAGTATCATTGAAAATGATCCCCAGTTTAAGCATGTGCATGAGTTGTAACTCGCGCTTGTGCGCAACACCCATAGGTTGAAATGTGAAATCAAACCACGTTCTCTCATTATTAAATTTATCTGCACGCTTCTGCATATGTCCACCGACCTTAGCGAGTAACTTATGGGCTGTCTCCAGCCCAAGGCGTTGAACAAGTAATGCTGCTGTTTTCTCGCTAGCAAGTAAATGATTGAATTGTGTAGCAGATGAGTGAACTTTATGAGTTGACATAGTTAACCTCTTGAGTGTTCGTGTAATCAATCGTTTCAATGAGTTAATTATAAATTACTTGAATAATAACGCAACTCTTAATTGATATATAATTATTATTATGTCATTATTGCTTTGTCATCAACTAACAAGGCCTGGCATGAACATTCAAATAATCACAAATTACATCGCGGCATTTCTGGGTTACACACAATGGAAAATCATTGTCATTTGTGCCTGTTTAAATGAAGTTTTCTCGTCAGTTATAGTAAATACTTTGAACTTGCCAAACATGATGGCCGCACCATTCCCCTTCGTCATTTGCGACTTAATTATTTCAACACTCCTAATAATCTTCGCTTATAAAATCGTGGTTATCTGCAAGCAACAAAATACAGAAAAGCCTGCTTTTTATGCATAATCTAACAATCAAATTTCGGAACCAACAATGAAACACATAAGCCAGATGGTCGATGATGCCAGTAAATCAGTAAATCAGTTGCTGGTTGTACATGGGCAGGTTGTAATGGATTTAATGCAGCGAAGTGATTTTACCCACGAGCAGAAGTTAGCCATTATAGAAATGCTGAAACCAATTGAGGATGCATCAAAGGTAGCTCTGTCAAAGTTCGTTTACGCTGTTTAATCTATTACCTCTAAAGGTCCAATAGAGCCATTATTAACTAAGCATGGCCTGCTCAAAAAAAAACACCTTATATTTTCTATAGGGTGTTTTATTGTTTGCATAGGCTGTGCTTTCTGCATACCGGCTGAGTTTTTAAAAGGTCACAACACTAACGTGATCCCTAATCTATCATTGCAAATCATATCTATATTATCAGAAACCCAATCGCGGTTTATGCCAGCCCAATCATGAATGACGTAATGTCCGTTCTTTCTCGCTCCGACAAACTCTACGATTATGTCCATATCAGAAAGGGATACAATGATTTCTTGAATGGTTCTTCGTGGAAAGCCTGTAGTAGCCATGATTTTGGGTACTGAGTTAACATCTCGCTCAATTAGATAGGCCACCAGCAAGCGCCGATAATAGCTTACAGAGGCATTACCTTTGGGCTTTTCATTAAGTAACTCGCTGCTCATTTAATTCTCATTGTTAGCTTATTAAAGGATTTTACATCATTTATTTATCTTTATTGATATAAAATAGCACTTCTTAGTTGTGCTGTAAATCTGTGGACTATTGTTGATTTTAAATTCGGCATGGTTTACCGGTGCATGATGATATTTGCAACTAGATTAGTTGATACAAAAAAGCTCCTATTAGGAGCTGGTGGGGTGTCGGATATAGGATCTATTTCAATCAAAAATATAATGTCGCTCATCACCAGATGCTAGCGCTTCAATAGCAGGTAAAGAGAAGCCATTTACGGCTAGATGCAATATTTTGCCCTCATCCATTGAATTACAGTTGCTATAAGCAGGGGTAAAGCCAAGCGACTTCCAAAACTTCATTGTGCAACCTGAACCGAGATGTGCTGACTTCAGTCGAATGTATTCAACCTCCTTCGGTAGTTCCGCTAGCAGTTCATTAAAAAGAGATTTCGCCCTACCTTGCCCTCTCAACTCTGGAGGAACATACATCAGATGTAACAACGCGATTTTAATACTGTCGCGGCTGCAAGTTTCAATGTCGAAATAAGGCTTAACTGAATAAATATCTTCATAACCGACTTCCATACTAACTACCTCTTGATTGCTGATTCTATATATATTATAGCACTATTTATTGGTGCTTTAATACAATTAATATCAGTTAAAGGTTTATTGTAATCTGTATGCCCCAGTATGGGACTTGAAGCGTTCTTGAAAATCACACTCAGCTATAACGAGAATTTCCTCTAATCTGGATAGGATATTTTCATCTATGATGGGTTTTTCGCAGATAAGCGACTCTTCTTTTAGTGCAATCTCCAATGATGCGTAATAGGCATCACCAGTTACACCTATCTCAAGAGCCCATTTGCTAACTTGAATTGGGTATATGGCGTTGTTTTGCTTGTTGTTGGGATGAACGACTTTTACCCAGTCTTCACAAATCTGAAAAACTAATATGCCGTTGTTCTCAAACAGTTGCTCAAGAGCTTGAAATGTTGATCCCTTATGGCATATTTCGAATTTATTGCATAAATAGGATCGTAATAGCTTGTTACTGTCATTTTCATAAAACGGGTAGTAAGTGGCTAATTCTTTTGTGATGGCGTCTTTTCCATACTCATTTTCCAATACACGGACATTTCTTATTAAATACTTCATAAGCATTCGTGTATTGTCTTGATGTTTGCAAAATATATCTGCAATTATGGATGAAAACGAAGTTGTCATTGGGATCTACCTTTCACACAATCATAGGGCCACCAGCAATACACATGCTGTTGCCCTTAAAATAGAAGCTGAGCAGCACTTAATAGTACCGCTCCAGTAAGGCGCTGATTAGCACTCGGTAAATTCGACACCAAATGGGTCATTTTCGACATAATCGACTTGCAAGCAGTGGTAAACAAATAGATTCGGGACTTTTAAATCAATCCACATTTGATGCAGTCTCTGCCATTGACCTATATAACAACCTGCACACTTCTTTATTTTGGTTTTGCTGGTGGCTTTGCGCACATTGTCTTGGTAAGCCTGCTCATGCTCAGCACTGGCCTTTGATAGAATTAGAGATGAAATATTTGCTTGCTGATCCGGATCTAGCATATTGAAAAATGCCATTAATACCTCGTTTAAATAAGCACTGGGTCGCAACCAGTGATGCGTAGCTAAGTTACTACGGAACAACCCATATTAATATCAATTAAGGGTTGTGTAAACGTTATTTTTACTATTTCCTTAAGTTTTTATTGCAAAGACTCATTCCATGATATAAATTCTAAACATACTTATCAAGTTGTAGATAAGTATAAATGACTTGGTTTTGGGTAAATCCTGTCAATGTACTGCTGTTTATTCAGCTATACGCAAAAAGGCACCGCATTTATGCGGTGCCTTTTTGCATGTGAACGATTGTAAATCCTCACATTGTCTACAGAAATGATAGTTTAAAATACATAGGTAAATATTGACTCATTCTCCAGGGTGACTAATTGACCCTAGAAACCTAGCCTTTCCCTATCGAACTAGATCAAATTGACCATTAAAAGCATCAACATGAAGCAATCAAAGTATCGCCTAAAATATCAATTAAGAGTTGATTAGTTCCTTTTTAGCTGTATACTGACAATATCATTTAAGGGTTGAGAATAATCATGTTTGAACTTACAGAGTCTAATTCAGAAAACTTCGCAGTTAATAATTTTCAAGCGTCATCATCAACAGAAATCGCATTTCCATCGATGACAATTGCCGGTTTAAGTCTATTCAAAAAAACAGACCCTGAATCAATAAAAAAACTACTGATTAATTATCAAAATGATACTGCACGTATCAAGAATGTTTATGAGGTTTTACGTTCACCCGATGCGAACTTTGCCCTTCACTACCTCCAGTCAGGACCAAATAACTATGTGAATAGTTCGGTATCAAATTTTGATTCAGCCATTAAAGGCTTAAGTGCTGATTACTGGTCAAAAGCTTTAGCGCTTACTGATGTGTTAGACCACATGACCGCTGACACCCGTCTTGAATGCAAAAATAATATTGCAGGCTGGGATGTACCTTTGTTCGAACAAGATGCAGTCGTTAGCACTATTATCGAACTGTTGTTAAACCGTGATAAGTATTTAGCCGAAAAAGTAGATGGTATTTTCAAAGGTCTTTCAAAGGTCCATGTCACCAATGATCCTGCCGGATTTACCAAAAGATTTATTATGGAAGATATCTTAGGTTCATGTGCAAAGAAAGAAGCCATAGATAATTTAAGACAGGTTATGGCATCTTTTATGGGCCGTCAAATCACCCCAATGTGCCATATGAACACTGGCAGTATCATTGAACAGGCATGGAAAAATAACAGCGGTAAATGGCTTGAGATGGATGGCGGCATCATCAAATTTAAGGTGTTTAAAAAGCAAACTATTCACTTTGAAATTCATCCTGATTTAGCTTGGCGTTTAAATGAAATTCTATCTATTTTATACCCGCACGCTATCCCAGAAGAATTTAAAAGCCGTAAAGCTAGTTTTAAAAAGGAGAAGGAGTTCGATTTAACTCAAAAATTATTGAGTAATGATTTGCTGTCTGTACTCGTAAGATTAGAGCCTACAAGAATATGGGATAGAAGCGGCTACGAACCGCGTGTAACGGGAGTAAAAGAAAATAGTGTGTCAGTTAGGTGTCACTTGGATAATAATGCCTTGGATGCTCAATTAGATGCCTTTATGAGAAGTTGTGGTGGTATGAGGGCCAATACGGACTCTCAAACATGGGAATTTGATTACGACTTCATTTCAATCAGAGATGACATTGTTCGGATCGGAAAAGCACCGGATCACATCACTCATCAATATTTCCCGACTCAAACTAAAATGTCTAATGAAGTCATTGAGCGTTTGGATATAAAACCAACAGATGAGCTTTTAGAGCCATCAGCGGGGCAAGCTGGCATAGCTGGTGGCATGAAAGGGCTTGGCAAGTCAGTCGTCTGTGTTGAAGTGTCAGCTTTGAATTGTCTTGTTCTAGACGCTATCGGATTTGATGCTGTCATTAATGAGGACTTTATAAAATACGCAGCAACGGCCCCAAAATTCGACAAAATAGGGATGAACCCGCCATTTAGTTTAGGCCGTGCAAAACTACACGTTGAAACGGCATTAACACTACTCAAGAAATCAGGGTCTAAGCTGGTGGCCATTGTTCCACCGTCACTTAAAAACCAACTTAGTGCGAACGGCTATCAAGTTCAATGGTCAGAAATGTTTTATAACCAATTTGAAAACACAAATGTCACAGTCTGCATCGTGGAAATAACAAAACTTTAAAGTAACTTTATCTAAGCAGGGTTAGCGTAAAGGGGACTAACACAGCAGGGATTTCAGCACTCGGTATACCTAACTTAATCATTGACTGATTAACTAAAAGCTACGAAATAACAAGGCATTATTACCGAAATATTCCGCGTATTATCTAATGGATAAAACTTGTTTTACAACACATTTAAATCGTGCTTTAATTGTATTGATAGATAGATAACCGTTATAGGAAAGAGCATGATCGTTTATCTGGGAAAAGGTTTTGGGAAAGGTGAAGGTCGCGGAAAAAGCCTGACACCTAATGTAGATGAAAACGGAAAGGTGTACTTTCGGTTTTGCCTTATCGCAGACGGAGAGCATAAAGGCATGTATAAACCAGTAGCAACTTTTAATTTCTTTGCTACGAGAGGTCAATATAGGGATGTAACGGCAGAAGCTGAAATGCGGGACATCATTGAATCGGGTTTCGAGATTTACGCTCCAGATCCTAAATCTTTAAGGTAGGAAATTTGTATGCTGGCATGTAAAACCCCGACATCTTTAAAAAAAGGAGACCTTCTTTATTCGTTTGAAGGAGTTTCTTACGATGATGGTTCTAGCTCTGTAGAAGCTCATGAATGGATAGTACGGAGCATTCAAACTAGACCTACTTGGATTTGTCTTCGGGGCGTTAGCCTGCTTAATTATTCACGTAAAGCTGTGTTTGTTAACCTAGTTAGAAAGAAAAAAAATATTACTTGGGTTGATGGAAAATGGGCAAGTTACATACCCAAAGATTATAAAAATAAATTTGAACGTGGTGAAAGACTACCTGAAGGTATTTACACAACGCAATTACAAGCCATTAAGTTTGCTATTGAGAGGAAACATGAAGGTATTGCTTACGCTAAAGCAGAATTGGATGCTGTTAATAGCAGAAAAGACATAGATATATGGGCTGAAGAATTGGCCTGTTATGAAAAAGAAATGAAGCTTTTAAAAGGCCGATTCACTCGAATTAAAAACCTCAAATTAAAGGCTAAATCAGCCTGATTTACCTAACAGGAAACATTTGTAAATTGACAAAGAAGTACATTCAGGAGATATGGATTTTGAATCTGTTACCACTGTCAGTGATCTGATTAATCAAATGGAAATTCAATAAGTAGGATATTTGCACATGGAAAAATTATTAAACATGTTTGGCTTAACAACGCTGAAAAGTGCTGAATTAAGAGCACAACAATTAACAACTCAGGCAGTTGAAAATGCTTTGGGTGAAAAACCGTATCACAAACTAGTAATGTTCACCCGTTATTGCCGGAAGTATAAGTTTAAAGTTGTTGCTGTTGGAATGGGTGAAGCAGAGGCAATGGCACAATCGAGACACATGCTAGAACATGAATTCAATGTTTCTGATATGTCAGAGCAAAATAAGTTTACTGGCTTATTTATACCGAATGTGAAGCAATCAAACGATTTAGATTTACTTGAATAAGTCGTATAGGAAAAAGCATTGAAAATTAGACTGAATGAAACTGATGAGATAGGTTTCAACTTACCAACACCGCTACTACTCGATGTTGATGAAATTAGAAGTGTAGAGCGTTTCTCCCTTGTTAACGGTTTATCTAATACGGTATCAAGGGTGACACTGAAAGGTGCAATTACACACTCAGACGATTTCGACTCGGAATACCTAGCCTTTGTTACTCATATTGTTTTCGAAACAGTTGATGATATACAGAAGCTAATGAATGGCGAGCGGATAGAGTTTGATTACTCGACACTTTCACCTACTAACCGAAGATAGGATATAACATGAAAAAACTGGATTATTCACTTGTTATGTCAGCAATAAAGGTTGCTGATCAAGATTTCACTGCTGAGCATGGTTGTGGTGCTCATTACGAGCTGTGGGATACGGCCTTAGAAGAAGCTGTTAAAGAATACAATCGTGAGAATGTAACCGATTTCGATCCTGTAGAGGCTCGTCATCAGTATATTGAACAACAGGAAGCAAAAATAGCCGCTAAAGCTAATGTGCGTTGGTTTGCTCAAAATGCGGATAATTGACGATAGAGGATACAACATGGGTAACGAACCAATGTTAAGCGCTCAAAACTCAACGCACAAATTAGAGTTTAGAGGTAAACTTTTGATGACAATTGTAGTTTTTATAGGTTTTGTGATTATGTGCTTGTCCATTTATGAACCATATTATACATATCAGTCATACGAACCACCAAAGTTAAATTACCGACTAACAGATTATGCGACTGAAAATAATTTGATTGAATTAAAGGCACACAACATAACTTCAATTACTTTTAAAAATTCTAATCTTGCTCCAAAACTAATCTATGAAACAAGTAACAGTTCAGAAAGTTATCAACTCAGGTGGAAAGATAGTTCTATTAATAACTTTTATGGCTATGTCAGCCAAAACGAAGTAGCAATTGTTACTAAACCTAATATTGATATGTCTATTGATTCAGTCGCTGAAAAAATAGGAACAGCGCTTGATGCAGTGATAAGTGACATTAAATATAGACAACGACAAGAGCAGAAAAAACGCGAATGGGAGCTGTCAGAACGTGTGGAAGCTAATTAAAATCTTCTTTATTTTGTATATCGTGTACTACATGATGTCGTTTTATATGACTCAGAGACGTATCGCTGAGTTTGCAGGTACAGAACGCCCATTCTTATTCAAAGAGGCTCTTACAAATAAGATAGCTGCTAGTGATTTTGCTGCGTTGGAACAGGCATATACTGATCCGAAACAAATCTGTCCTGATATTTCAACCAGTAGGGATTACTTAACGGTGACTTTTGTGAACGATGCTATGGTGTGCTGCGATACTGAGAATTGGCTAGTTCCGTATCGTAATGTAGGTTCAAATCGAGAATACCTATGCGGCAAGTGGCCGGGCATTGAGATCATATCTCAGCCGCTGAATAAAACTAAGCTTCAACTCGGCGTGTCTGATCTTGAAAAGTAACACGGAAACTCACGATGAATCAAAACCTATGGCCGTTTACAGAGGCGGTGATAGAGCAACTGGAAAAAATGGGTGTCAAACCTCCCCGAATTGACAATCACGATATTGGTGATGATGAAGGCGGTGTCAGAACGAGTATTTTTTAATATAGGATTTATATGAAAAAAATTATTTTAGCACTCTATTTTTGCACTAATACAGCCAGTTTTTGCTACTACTGATAGTGAATTGAAAACTGAAAAAATAGAGCATAGCAAGTATCTCGAACAAGTGGTTGGAGTTACTATTCCTGTTCCTACATTTGATTTAGCAAAGGTTTGTTAGGGCAGCTTTATACGTATATTCAATCAATAGATTACAAGTCTGATAGACAAGCTTTAGTTAAAGCAAGAGTCGGTAATATGTCCTGTGATATGGAATTTACTACCATTCAATTCGTAGGTGATGAAAAGCCGTCCTGGAAGCTCAAAAAGCTAAATTGCTTATGAAGGAAGCTGACTATGTTGGAATGTAAAAATAATCCTGACGGCCTAAGAGCTGCTGTGAAATTATTAAAAAGCTGATATGGGATACAGCATGAAGAAATCGACTAATTTTATTTTATTCGCATCCATATGCGGGTTGCCAATTGTGACTGACTTTGCGACAACAGAAGTTAATCATGAAATTTTTTGGGTGAGTTTTGCAGCAATGGCCATTCTCTTTTTAATCGGATTATTCTACTGGAAAGAGGAATAGTTTGTTAGAGAAAAAATACCTAGAATTTACTGATTATAATCAATATAGGATATAGCATATGAACAATCGACCAATCGAAAATGATTTTTCAGTATTGGAGGCGCTAGGCACTTGGCCAATTGCATTCCTACTTGGCATGTCTGTTGTGTTGATACTACTAATGCAGGGCGTATGGGGTTTTATATCAGGTCTGTACTTCCCATACGCTTATGAAGCTATAGTAATACCGTATACGATGTATTTGCTAAATAGTCTCTACCGATACGCAAACAACGCAATAATAAATAAAACTAAACACCAACTATTAATTGTAAGTTTTGCCTTTCTATTTTTACCTTCAGTCTTCTTGTTGATAACCGGACAAGTTGATGGTCACACCGCTATGTTTGGTGAATTTGATCAGACATTAAATCATCTGCCTTACGCACACCTATTACCTTTCGTTTTTTTGGGAATATTAGTTGCTCCAATACGAAATCTTTATGGTAGGAAATAGCTTTGCCTAATTACATAAAAATCACTGAAAAAGAGTTCGTTTTACTTCATGGTGCAGCAGAAGAAAAAGTAAGTCTCGCTGAGGGAGCAGACTGTGATGATTATATAGCTGAAACAAAAAAGACAGTAGCAGCAGTGAATCGAATAATAGATCGAAATGGTTTACATCAGGGGTTTAAAATCGACCGTAAAAATCAAATTTCTTAGTAGGAAAAAGCGATGAGCAGAGAAGCATTTGAAGCCGCTGTTGATGTTTTATGTGGTAAGACATCAAAACGGTGCAACAAGCGAGACTGTCAGCTCTGTAGCGACCCCAAAGCTGTTGGAAAGTATTTCCTTAACCCTAGCGAGTCTGACAATCATGGTTGGTGGCGAGTCTGTTCAGATTGTGCGGAAATGGTAAGCCGAGTTGGAGCTGATGTTCAATATTACAAATACTCAAAGGTACATCGTGGGCAGGTAAATATGTCAGTGATTGATAGCCCTGACTGTGCTCACCAGTGGTCTAAATGGTCCCTTGTTGGTGAGGTAGATAGAAAACGGGATTTAGTGTTTGACTGGATGCGCTGTGATGAATGTGGGTGTTACGGAAAACGGTTTATGTTAGGTCAGAGACAGATGGACGATTTGTGTATGGAAATAGACCTAAGTTGCTCTCGGTAGTCCTTAATAAATCAGCGAGCTTTTGCCTGTGGCATTCAATGAGTGCCATTCACAAAAGCGGTCAAATTTCCGGCTCGTGGATTCGGGGGCAGCCCGAAATTTTAATAATTTATGATGGGAAAAAGCGCATGAGTAAAAAATACATTACAGCAGTGTTTGAATATGAAGAGGGTGCAGAGCTTCCACTTCAGATTACCTCTGCATTTGCTGCGAACGAAGCGTTTCATGGCGCGAAAATTACTGCGGTTTCACTTGAAGATGAAATTACTCGCGTAGAACAACTTGAAGAGCAATTGGCTGAATAACATTACGATAGGAAAAATGATGCGTGACAGATATGAAACACTCTTTGGTGCTGCGGGAAAACACATCAGTTTAATAGAAAATGTTGCTGGCATTAAGCTTGACGCAATAAAAGCGAATGAACTGGGTCATAAAGTAGTAGATATCCTTGATGAAGGCTATGAACTAGCACGACATGACCACGGAACTGTCGCAGAGCTAGTGAATAACGAGCTTTATCGTAAGGGGTTGATTTGCGAAATTGATGGTATCAAATTTTTCCACAGTTCTTCTACTTATGTGAAGGTTGTTGAAAACTCGGACGAATACGAATTTAACTTGCGAAATTTGCCTAATTTTAAATTCTTGAATGAGTTCAGTAGATCGATTTTAAAGTTTGCACATGATAGCGATGTTGTAAATATCATGTCACATAACAGCGCTATTAGTGAGGCATGTGACTTACTTCAAAAGCATGTTGAGGTTATTTATTGGCGAAAAGTAGCAAAGAGCATTGAGTGTTATCACAAGAGCGCGAAACGCGATCAACAAGCTAGAGAAATTCTTGCAAAGTCAGGCTTTTCTGAAGATGAAATTGAGGGTTACATTCCTCCTTCCGATTTGAAAGTATGGGATACAGATCATGAATAAAAAATACCTTACAGCAGTTTTTTAATATGAAGAAGGTGTTGAGAATGTTATTCCCCAACTCCCCTATGGTGGTAGAGCAGTACAAGGAAATAACAGCCCAAGACGCTTACGAAACAGAGATACATGATAGCCAGATTGATGAGCCCGATTAGTCGAACATGTGCTTTTATGAGGCTTTTTCATTTTAACAAATCAATTCAGCGAACCGCCGCGCTTTAAATAATAAACCAATCCTCGTCATTCTTGTGCTATTTAGGTAGTAAAAGGGCCAGTTAAGTCAATGTTGTGCGGTTTAGGTACTAAAAAGCTATTCACGACCAATGTTGTGCTATTTAGGTAGTAAACGGTGCCGCCTAACTAATGTTGCTCAATTTAGGTAGTAATAAATAGCCGGTTATATTTGATGTTGTGCTGTTTAGGTACTAAAAAAAAGGTGATTTTATAAATGTTGTGGGGTTTAGGTACTAAAAGCACCTGGTCAAACGATAAAACCAACGACATGCACTATATGTTGTGCAATTTAGGCACTAAAAGTGTTTCTACTTAAAAATGTTGTGCTATTTAGGTACTAAAAGTGGATGTTGAATACTGCGAATCAGTTGTTATAAGCTCTGTGGATAACCTTAAACATTAATACCTTGTGATGATCGGAATGCTACCCTACAGCGATCATATAACTAAATCAGCTCTGATTCGCGTATGTCTGCGCACCTTATCTGTTGATAAATAACAATTTAATACTGCCTAAAACAGATCTTTGTTAAGTTTTAGTGGATAAGTATGTTGATAACTATTCACGCTGCAAATTACATAGTACCTAGAATAGATCTTTATTAGTGCCTTTATGTGATCTGCTTAGTGCCTAATATAGATCGGTTTAGTACCTTTAATAACTGCATATGGCCTTTTTGGTGCCTTAAAGTGATCGAAAATCACTTTAACCTACTGATAAAGCGTTCTTATTTAAATCCCCCCTTCCCTTATTCCATTTATCCTTTATAAGAGATATAAAGATAAATCCTTATTCCCTATATCGCTGTCCTATTATAAATATCAGAAATCATTGAATAAAGAAGATCCGTTCTAGGTAGTATCAGATCTGTATAGGGTACTAACAATACAAAATGGCATTTGATATGTTATATAAATATTATTTTTACTGAGATGTTCATATGTCTGATCACACTGAAGAACCTAGTTCCGATTACTATCTCGAAGAGATAGAAGACGTATGCCAACAGCAATTAGACCTATTTTCATTAGTAGATGCCCCTGAAAAACAGTTGGTCAAAGGGAAGTACGTAAGGTCACCCTATTCAAATAGCATAGGCTCAATTGATTTAATCCCAAGATTTAAGCGTGGTGATGGATCAGTTGTTGCTGTATCGGCCACAATCGGTAAAAAACTGATTATAGAAAATAGATATCGTATCGGTAAAAATGAGCTTATTTGTAAAATCCAACCGGCAGTCATTGAAAGAAAGGTAAAGGGCGAGCTTGTAGAGTTTTACGCCTGGTCTGGTGACAGAGAAGAATTGATAGAAAAAATTCTGTTTCTAATAGCAAGTAATCGAGGCCTATCTAAAATTAAAATGCCAGGAGGCGTAGACCGCTATGGGATACATTTCACTCTATACGAAATAAGGACACAGCTACAGAAAATCGGTAAAACAAGGCCGTATGACGTAATCAGAGAGGCATTAATTGTTATTAGGGATTCTAACACGACAATATCTCAAGTAGATGGCACACGAAGCATCACGATAACTCATGATATATTCTCAGATGCAGTTCTAGAGGTCAGTGGCACCGGTAGAGGAAGAGATCGCTGCTCAATTACTTTCAGCGACTACATTATCGAACAAATACAACAAGTGAATTACAGGCAGTATCCTTTTGCATCGATTAATGTTCACGACACCCCTTTATCTAGGTTTATCCATCACTATTTAACTAACAATTGGACCAATGCCACTCCTGGTGTAACTCGAAAAATATATGTGAATGAAATTTTCGGCGCATTTGGTAAAAACCATTTATCTATGCCGGTTAAAAGGCGGGACACTAGGGCTGCATTAGAAATATTGGTTAAAGCAGGATGGTTTACGAATGTTCCGTATTCAAAAAAACAAAACATGAACAGTAATATCGATTATTACTATGAAATGACGCCAACGGAAGTGTTTGTTGAAGAAGTAGTGAGAGCTAATTCAAAGAAAAAGGGATTGCGTATCATGGAGGAAAAAGTGCGTTTAGACCCCTCTTTCATCCTACCGTTACCAAAAGGTGAGATATCTTAGGCGATTTCTTTTGTTAAGTGCCGCATTGTGCGGCACTTAACGCAATAGTTAATTTATATCCCTGCTTTAAAAGTCGTATAACATTGATATCGAATATGGATTAGATGCTGTTAGATTTTTTTGCTCATCTATCAAAACTCTGTCAGCGTTTATGTCTAAATAATGAATGCCAGCTTTAACTCGATCAAGGTTCCTGATTTCATCTTCACTTAATTTTATGCCATCGGTTAACGTGGCCAAGCTGCTGAACGCATACTCGTTCGTAACACATTCATTGATAACTCTTGGTCCAAACAGCCAATTATCTGAATTAGGGCTATCAAATAGATTGTATGTGACGGTGTGTTCAGTTCGCTTAAAGTTATTTTGTTTACTAGTCCAAATGTAAGTGACTTTGAATTCTGTTATATCTTCCGGAATGGGTTGCAGCCATCCTCTAGAGAGTGCTTTGTCGCCACAATATCCACTAACATAATGTTTATTAGGGACAAAGCGAGCGACGTTAATTGATTCGGTTGGATTAGCCCAATCGGGGCCAATAAACGTTAGCTCAATATCATTAAGTTTTAGGCCGATATTGTGATTATTCAAAAAAAATAGTGGTGTGAACAAAAAATATCGTTGAGTTTGATGCAGCGAGAATTCAGCAGTATTGAATTGTTTTTTTGCCTGATTGGAAAATGCTTCGGCGATTCTCTTTTCAAAAGATGACCAGTAGTGATTTTCCACAGCTTCTTTTGGACTAAGACCAAGAGAATAGAGCTTAATGTAATGGTCCCATTTATTTGAAATCACTTTAAAAGGGATTTCTGAGTACAGCTTAGTAAACTTAGCCCACCAATCACTCCATTCTTCACCGAATTCGTCTGTTAAGTAACCTCTTATAAAGTTGCGGCCCCTCTCAGAAATGCCAACTTTTTCATCTTTGATGTCAACGTACCCACCCTGGACCAAACTATCCAATAAATCTTTAACTTTTACGCCGGAAGACGGGTAAACGTCCAGGTATTGCGCTTTCATATCAGATTTTGATAAGCCTGCTCGTTTTTGCTTCATATGAAAGGCATATTGTTTAACTAGATCATCAACTGTCTGCTTTCTAACATAGGCCCACATATATTCTAACAATGGATGCTCGTAAGCGTATTTAGGTCCAAATTCGAGGATGTATGTTGTAGGTGGTATAAGCGTGAATTCGGGACTCACATCATTGCTAATTTTTTCTTCATTGGTGCCAATACTGATAATTGCATTAGTTAAATCGTTTATTTGTACGTTTGCATCGCCTAGAGAGATATAAATTGAATCGGCAATGCTGCTTAAATTTTCAGGGACAAATATTTTATTGTTGCTGTTATGAACATAAGCATTAGCACTATGCTGCAAGGTTCCCCAATCCTTGTACCCTAGGGCGTTAGCGAAGATAGAAAGCCATCGAGCCTTGGTTGGTATGATTGTAGTTATGTCCACCAGCCGCAAGACATCAAGGAGGTTGAAGGCCTGTTGTTTGAGAATAGGCAGATGAGCTAAAGAGAAGGTAAGTGTTTTAGAGTTCATATTTCTGTATCCAATTATGAGTCTACTATGTTTGCTGCTTTTCAAATCGACTCAGTATGAGAGACAGAAATGTATATTTGAATGTGTTGATAAACTATTTGGCTTGGGCATTTGCAGCGCCACAGGACAGTAGTTAACCGCCCTCGACAAGTATACTTATCATAAACCTGTTAAGTCAACATTGCTTATATTACTCTGTCTGATACATAATGATTGAAAGGATTGTTAAATCGATTTAAGCACATTGTTAATGTGCTATTGAAGTCTTTTAATTTAACAGTAAAATGCTTTATAGGAAAATGATCAAATGAAAGAAGTAAATAGACTACCAGATGATATTAGTATGAGAATTTTAACTAAAGAATGTGAAAATATTGATGATGTTACGAATGAACTTGAAGTGACCAAATGTGGTGTTTATCTTCAACCATCCCATCACGATAAAGGCTTTCTCAACGTTGTTAAAAAAAAGCTAGTTATAGGCTTAACACGCGATCTAATCATTTTAGATAAAGTTTAGAATTGGTTATATAGGAGATATTAAGCGAGGTTTGTTCAGTAAGTAATTATGTTTGGCTCCTTTTTTTCTACAGATTCGATAAAAGATGAATTACTCACTTGTAGCCCCTATTTGTAGTGCTATAATGATAGTCAAATTTGATAATGCGATAAGGAATATGTGATGACTGTAAAATTGAAAGACCAAACACAAGACATTCTAATGTTCAACAAAGTAATGGCTTTGAGTGACGTTGAAATTTGTAAATATATTGCCGAAATAGAAGGGCTTTCGACCTATGTGCAGTCTGGGTCTGTTAGAGTAATGGTAACGGATGGTGATGACTATTATTTCAATCCGCTTACAGATAATAACCAATTAATTTTCATCATGATTAAACATGAAGTTGAGAGAGATTTTGAGCATTATGATGTGATTGGCTGGGGTTATAATGTTTTGGATGGTAAGAACCCAATCCGAGTGACTGAGAGGCAGGATTTTGATGATCCAGTTCAACCCGACCTTTCGATGCAAAAAGCCGTGTGTTTAGCAATCATATTGAACAAATCTGAAGATTTTAAGTTAAGTTAAGTTAAGTTATCCAAAAAAAGCTGTACTATGTACCTAATTATAGGTGTCAGTATTAAACTTGTTTGAGAAAAAAATGAACGATAGTTATAAATCTTGTGTAGTCGCGTTCTGCCATAATAATTTAATCAGTCTGTATCTGCACGTATCGGAGAGCGCAAGGCACGTTACCACCGATGGCAGAAACGCGTTTGTATTAAAGCGATTGAAAGCCCAACTCAAGCGACCTGAGAATAAAATCATCAAAAAAGAAATCAAGACTATGATTGTCGGTGCCGGGAAACATGATCTAGAAAAACAGTTAATCAATCTGGCTGCGATAATCGAAGATAACAATTATCTAGCAGATGCTGAATCGAGTTGGCATAAATTACTGATGGAACTTCATAATCAAACAGGGTTTGAGATTGAACCATATAATAACAAAACAGAACAAAATAAAGGCAATACAGTATTTGTCATAAAAGATGAGATATTCGACAACATACAATCGAGCGGTAAAGTTGGTACATTATCGATATTTTTTGCATCATCATCAAAAGAGCACCAAGTGACATTAATCGAATACCTTAGCAAATTAAGGTCGGATTTTACGCTTTTGCCCGAAGATATTGAGATTAGTACCGATCACAGAATGCTAATTAGATTGAACTACACCCGATAAAAACGGATTCATGTTAGGTTAATGAAACAAAGCGACAGAATGTAGGTAACAAGGCGTCATTATGTCTGTAGGCAGATTTGTGAGGATGTTATGGATTGGGCTATACAATTGTATTTTATAGGGATGATTGCTTCAGTCATCGTACAATATATTGATTTTAGAGTGAATAAGAAAGGAAATACAAAAGAATATCGTGATATTCTCGCGGCATTTGATGATTTGAGATCGTCCTTGTCGGACTTATATTTATCTTTTGGTGCCGTCATTGGATCACTTGTTGTTTCAGTGATAAGTATCATTGCGGTTATAGCTTATCTGGCATCATATCCCTGGCGGTTATTTAAAATACTTTTAAAGCTGATAAATAAGTAAGTACGATATACCGTAGTAAACATAAAATTGGCTTGGCTGGATTGCAACCAAGCCTGTTAAACAGATTTTATTTGTCTTACGTCAACTGCGCTCCCATCCCAAACATATTCGTAATGCCTTGACTGGATAACCTCATGCACTTTTTTAGGTGAATACAGTGCATAACAGTCAGCTAACGGGTTACGAACGGATGTATATAGAAGTCCATCATGCTTTCCTCTTGCCTTAGCACCAAACGCTTGTGCTAATGAATAGTCATTTAGGTCATACAGGGGTGATTCATTAAGCTCATCGTGACTGTTCACACGAATGTCATGGAGGTTTCCACTAAATTTAGCAACTAGCCCACGCATTACAATTACATCAAAATGTAGATCCTGAATATTTGATAACGTGATCTGAGTATGATGTTTTGTTTCCTCTATGGCCGTGTCCCATGTATCAGCTAAATACAACAAACCAAAATCAGCATTTGAGAAACGAGTGCCGTCTTTATTGATATGAGTAAACGGTGCTGTGGCATAAGAACAGCCCTTAATGCCATAGGGGATTTCAGATTGATGGATCAGTGTGATATTCCCAACTTCATTCTGCAATCGTGGATTAGAAAGGCTTTGAATAGCAAATAGGCTCTCAAAATCGTCTTGATCAGCCGCGTCGTCAAAGATGGCAATAGGTGGAAATTTAGAATTAACTAATCGATAAGCTTTATGACGATCAAAATTCATTATTAATGCCCTCCACTTCTCATGCTATCAATGCGGCAAAAAACCTCGTAAATATTGATAAAGTCACCATCTTTGATGATTTCGATTGGTTTACGGCCACAAAAAAATGGGTTGTTGTTAACCATATTCATAAACCCGTAAACGTTCTCTGGGTTAGAGAAAAACACTCGTAGCGCCGCGTGAATGTTCAATATGTAGCTAATCCGAGTAAGCTGATCTTTGTCTAATAAATATCCCTCTTTTTTTCCTGACTTGTAATCAAAGAAACGAGACTTACTAATCCGCATGATCGCTTGCATCTCATCAGTCTTACAACCCCATTTGGCCAAGATGTTACAAGCAGCTTTAAAGCCAGCAGCGGAGACTTTAGGGTTAGTGAAATCGACTGTAGTTGGGCTTGCTTTGATTGCACTCATATTCACCTCTTTAATTAATGACCACGAATTCGTGGTAGTCCCAAAGTTATCTATGTATCAATAATAGTCCCATATAGGACTATTGTATAGTGCTAAATAGGAAATATAAAAAAACAGGCAATTTGCCTGTTTTGTTAATCTAGGATTTAGAGCCTTAGATATTCATATCCACCAGCATCTGAACGTTTCCTTTTAAATTCACTTCGGTTAGCCAATCTAGTTTCAAAAGCAAACCTTAGTTTTTTGTTTGCTGTATCGAGGTTGTCTTGGTTGCCGTGGTTATACGTTTCTCTAGAGCATCGTGGCGACAAGATATCACCAGGGTTACAGTTGTCTGCTAACGAGCCAACAAACGCCGCATAATCGAATTTACCGCTTCTATTTGTAAAAGACATACATAGGCCTTATTGATCAATATTAATGGTGATATCAGGAGTACATGGATAATCGACAAGTTGCGCCTGCAACTGATGAATAAGTTGATTAATGACTGTTTCATTATCTTCGTATAGAGATAAGCACTCTTGCCATTGCTGTTCTGGTACGAAATAGGTTAAAGATTCGTTTGTACTAGCATAAAACTTGCGAACTACAATCACGCCAGATGGCCTCGCATAAAAATCACTAACTTGCTCACAGATGAATTCACATACCGATTGATAAATATCTGAGGTAACAGGACCAAAGTTAGCACAAGTGCTGTCGATAATGTCCACCAGCTCTGCTGTAGAAATGTCGTTCCAATCACAGTAGGTGCAGTCTATATTAAAACCGAGTGGTACAGATTGATAACCGACATCAACAGCTAAGAGATGAACTTTTGCAATTGCCCCTTTGATTCCATCTTGAACAACGGGGGTAGTATTTAAATTAATATTTATATTCATAACAGACCCCAATTAACAGCCTTGGTTGAAAAGGATGTAAGCAATTTCCCTTTCATTCGCAAAATTTATCAATTCAGTTAAAAAACCTTGGGGAATTTCGTCGAATTCGTTAGACAAATTCAAGATATAATCATTAATACCTGACTCACCATTATCGCGGTTGTCATAAGAGCAATTTTTCTCTATCCACTCCCATTCTGGTAACTCATCTGCATCTGAGTAGTCAAAAAAATCACACATGTTTATATCAAGAATTGATTGAAGGTTGGCTGGTTGTGTGTGGAGTTTTAGATATTGTTGGGGGATTAATTGAATAGAGTGCTGAATAGGTTTGTCAGTTTCGTTGTTAACAGTTTCATAGGCACATAATGAATCATTCCTTTCACTAACCTTGGCACCTTCAAGTGAAATAACGTGCGTTGGGTCTTGTTGATTGATATCACCATAGACAATGACTCTTAGCTCACCATTGTATTGTTCGAGGTATACCGGTGCGCCGGTATCATCGGTGCTTGTGTGATCAGAATATCCGGCTACGTGGATAGATAAGCCTAAGCTAACGCCGTTGTCTGCATAACCATTAAGGTCATTTGATTGGTTGGAGTCGCATTTTAAAGAAAAAGGAAAGTTCATGGATTACCTCGTTTAATGTGGCTGGCGGGTCGCAATCGCCAGTAAATTGATTAAACAAAGATAACTTATATCGATCCTAGGCGCAACCCTCAATTGATATTTATTTATTATTCCTATTTAGAAATGCCTTGTGAGATTTTAACCGTTTCTCATATCGGTCATTTAACTTGCCTATTAGAATTGGAGCATCTTTTTCATGATAAGTTTGGCCCCCTGACGCGGTAGTAACAATATGATTGAACACATTTCTGAAATCGACTTCAAAACGAGTCAGCAACTGAATAGCTGTCTCGCTTAGTAATATCTCACTGAGCACAGCAATATGCCGCCTCACATTCCTAAAATCTCCATCTTCGTGCAAATCCTGAAAAAAGTAGATTATTGGGTATTTCAAACTTTCAATTCGTAAGAGTTCAATTGTTTTAGGTTTATCCGTATGAAGCATGTTGGCGAAGCGGCTTTTTAAGCACCCAATTGGATTTAGAATTAAAATGTTTGAATTCGCTGCAATGTCAAAGCTTGCAGAAAACTCATAGGGAACTGTTAAATATTTTCGAATATGGTCTAATTTAACATCTTCTATATTGAATCCCGCGGGGGCATCTATGAAGTCGACGATATTTGGCTTTGAAACGCCTTCAATTAATTCATCTACGTCTAAGAAGTATTGGCCATCGAAAATCTTAATTTCATGAGTGGACCTATCATTGAGAATTGCAACAGCTACTGATGGAGGAGCATCGTCAACACTCGCCATTTCTATATCAACATTCCATTTCGTAGCAATCGCATTTATATCTACTTTTTGGGCGATATAATCAATATCGACGCTGGCAAGTGGCGCTAGGTCGAAATTAGGAATGCTTGACTCATAGAATGAATACCAATAACTAACGCTTTGGCCACCAACAATGATCACCGGCGAGGTCAGCGTATAAGCGATATCATTAAGTTCGAAATTAAGGGCTTCGAGTTGCTGGAGTGGTAATAAATACTTTTTCATTGGGTAAAAAACCTCACATTATGGAGGCTTATTATATCAAATATCGATAGAGTTTACTTGGTATCGTAAGTTATGCAGATTGTGCTGGAGCAGCAAAGGGGAATAGCTTTGGCTATTTATAATAAAAAAGCTCTACATAAATGCAGAGCCTTTCTGTGAGGTAATGCTAAGCATTACGACAATACTGATTTATTTAGAACTGCTACGTGTTTTGTGTACGCTGTAACTGCGCTAGTTAAATCTTTTATAAAAAAATAAGTTTTATTGCTTTAAAACCAAACCCTATAGATTGCCGTCTATGGGGTTTAGATAAACTGAGGCACAACTAAATTAACTTTAGATTTTCTGTTGCCCACTAAAACACTACGGCTTGAAGAAGAAATACTCCCAGCGCCAACACGCTTAACATAGCGGTTTTGCCGAGATATTTTTTCCTGCTTGATTGATCTAAAGTCATTTAACATACGATATCTGCCATTGGTGCCATCGGTGCTTATGCGTAAATTATACGCTCAGTTTTGATGATTGCAAGAATTGTTAATCATTCACTACATTGCTAAGGCAATAAAACCGACGCTGCTAGGTAAATAAGCTTTAATATCATCGACTACACTTGCCACAAATTTACAACACATTATTAAGTAATTCTATGGTGATCATGGTGGCATGGTAACTTGATTGTATGTAGCACAGCATTCTATGGTGCCATGGTGCCATGAACACCATGGTCACTTGATTGTATGAGGTTAGAAATCTATATATTTTTGTTAACCAACCTTCAGTGGTTTTAAATTTGCTTCGAATTGGTCGTACAGGTGCTTCAAGTCTCGCAGGTAACTACCAATAAAGCTGCCCGCTTCTATCCAGGCTTGCTTTGAAACACTATTTCCTAGCATTCTGTGTACGGCCGACGTAGAACCGCTACGTTTTACCAAGGGATTTTTACCTGTCGCAAATGACATGACGGCTTGCTCAAGAGAAGCGGGTAGCTGCCTGATGTTACATGCCTCTTGAGCAGTAAACTGTCGTTGCAATTCTGGGTTCTCAGGATGCACAATCATCGGGGCACCTATTCTCGGTGCTGAATATCCGGCAGTTAAAGTACCTAGTTTTGTTTCAGATCCGGTATACAAATCATTCTTAAAGTTAAGGTTTGGGTTATCCAGCTTTCGTTTAACATGCTCCATTTTACGCCACAATTCAGATTGCAAAGGTATAGTTTCCATATAATTGCTTAAAGGGCTTAAAGTTACTTTAGCTGGTGGCTTTAGCTGTTGTAAGTTAAGTGATGGTAAACCTTCACTGACCGCGACAACGCAAGCCCGAGATCTGCCTTCTAAGTCTTATCACCGTAAAATTTTTTCTCCTCAGATGAGTGAGTGAGTG
>TARA_R110002033_G_scaffold102305_2_pt1 | contig 37219 bp, 34 predicted proteins | sample TARA_R110002033 | Tara Oceans TARA_R110002033 (sample SAMEA4397051) | marine metagenome | biome: Polar Biome; feature: [SRF] surface water layer (ENVO:00010504); material: water (ENVO:00002006), including particulate matter (ENVO:01000060) such as... | depth 5 m
CTAGTTCAATCTACATTTTAATACAATTAAATTAAACAAATCACTCTTATATTTTCATTAGTTTAAATAAAACAAATATATTTTTAACTATAATGTAATTAAAGAATAAGGGTAAAATTTATGAATAAAACAAAAGCAATCTTACTTACAATCTTTTTTATTATTTTAGGAAATATTATCACTTTTTATTTTATTGATAAAAGTGCAAGTTCACAAATTAATATTTCTAAAAAAATGGTTTTAAATGAGTCAAGGGCCCACTTTAAAGATACAATTCATATAAAAGAGTGGAATACTCAATTTAATGCAGTATATGTACAAAGTGACACACTAAGACCAAATAAATATTTAGTCAATAATCATATCTTTACACAAAACAATAAACTATTAATAAAAATAAATCATGCTTGGATGACAAAACAGATCTCTGAAATATCTAATAAACAAGGAGATTACTATTATAAACTAACTAGTCTTAAACCCATAAATCCTGATAATGCACCTGACAAACTTGAAAAACTTGCCTTAAAGAAGTTTGAGAAAGATAAAATAAATGAATACTACACTTTTAGTAAAAATCAAAAAAGATTTACTTATGTAGGTGCTTTAAAAGTAGATGCAAATTGTATGGCTTGTCACTACCAACAAAATTATAAAATAGGTGATTATATTGGTGGTGTTAGAATCACAATTCCAACAAATGATTATAAAAACTTTTATGACTCATTACAAAATGAAGTGAGTATTACTAAAATCGTAATAATACTTTTATCAGTACTTGTTTTACTTATTTTAATTTGGTTTATTAATAATATTTATACAAGACAAGACCTTATACAAGAAATGGCAAAAAAACAAGATGATTTATACAAAAGGTATAAATTAGCAGTAGATGGTTCAAATAGTGGCTTATGGGATTGGGATTTAGTTAAAAACAAAGTTTACTTTTCAAAAGAGTGGAAAGCAATGTTAGGTTATAAACCTAATGAACTTTTAAACGATATCAAAACATGGGAAGAACTTATAAACCCAGAAGACAAAGAAAATGCTGTATGTGATATACAAAACAATCATAATAAAGTAACAAAATATTATGAAAATACTCATAGACTAAGACATAAAGATGGTCATTGGGTTTGGATATTAGATAGGGGTAAAACATTTTTTAATAAAGAAGGAAAACCAGTAAGAATGCTTGGTTTTCACACTGATATTACACAACAAAAAGAGTTAGAAATGTCTCTAAGTAATTCACAACAAACTCTTTTAAAAGCTGAAAAAATAGCTAATTTAGCCCATTGGAACTTAAACATAAGTACAATGGAAATAACTGTATCAGAAAATACTAGAAGATTATTTGGACTAAAAGAAAATGCAAAATTTGGAATGAAAGAGTTATTTAATACTTTTGTTTATGAAGAAGATAGAGAGGAAGTCTCATCCAAACTTACCAATAGTGTAAGAGAAAAGAGTTCTTATACTATTGAATATAGATTTAAAAAATATAATGAAAATGATATACGATATATGCACTGTAATGTTGAACATGAAATTGTATCTGGAAAAATTGTCAATACAATAGGTACAATACAAGATATCACAAAAGAAGTATATTTAAAACAAGAGCTACAAGATAAAGAAGAACTAATGATTGCCCAATCAAGACATGCAGCAATGGGAGAAATGATAAGCATGATAGCACATCAATGGAGACAGCCAATTGCTGTTGTTGCTATGGGTGCAAATAATATTTTAGCTGATATAGAACTTGATAGTGTTAACAATGATTCATTAAAAGAAAATTTAGATGAAATCATATCTCAAACAGAATATCTTTCTCAAACAATTGATGATTTTAAGAACTTTTTTAAACCAAATAAAGAAAAAGATTTAGTTACAGTTAAATCTGTATTTGACGAAACCTTTAAAGTAATGGGTAAAATGTTAGAAAATAATAACATTACTGTTCTTCAAGAGTATAAATCTCAAAATGAGATTTATACTTATTCTAAAGAACTTTTACAAGTGTTTATAAATATTATAAAAAATGCAAAAGAAGCTTTAATTGAAAAAAGGCAAAAAGATAGAATAATAAAAATAAATGAATTTATGGATAATGACCAAATAATACTCCAAATAAGCGATAATGCTGGTGGAATAGATGAAGGTATCTTAAACAAAATCTTTGATCCTTACTTTACCACTAAAGATGAATTGGGAACAGGGCTAGGATTATATATGTCAAAAATTATAATTGAAAAACATTTAAATGGACAATTAACTGTATCAAATAAAGATGGTGGTGCATGTTTTGAAATAAAATTTTCTGCAAAGGATATATAAATAAATGTCTAACTTAAAAGCACTAAAAGAGGTTGCAAAAGATTTATCAGCACTAATAGTAGAAGATAGCATAGCTATTCAAAATCAAATGAGAGTATTCTTAGAAAAACTTTTTGATAAAGTATATGTGGCTAAAGATGGCATTGAAGCCTTAGAGATTTGTAGAAACTATAATCCAAATATTATATTAACAGATATTCAAATGCCTAGAATGAATGGTTATGAATTTATAGAAAGTCTTAACAAAATAAATCACTCTTCTAAAATTGTAGTTTGTTCTGCTTATGGTTACTCAGAAAATATAGAAATCTTTTTAGCACAAGGAATTACAGATTTCATTCAAAAGCCTGTAAATTTTGATCAATTGACAAATACCTTATTGAAAGTTATAGTTGGGGAAAAAGATGAAGATGATTTTGAAGATGAATTATTAAAAGACTTAGTAATTAAAAGAAAGAGTAAAGCCCAATTACCTTAATTAATCATTACAAAGGTTTACCTTTTATTCATGAAGGAATTATTACTTTAGTAAAAGAAGACAGTATTAAAGTACAAACAATTAATGTTCAAGTAAAAGCTATATTAAAAGAGAAAACAAGCATTATTGAAACAAATAGCTTTACTATAAAGGTTAGATTAAAAGAGTATGATAAACAAAATAATGAGTTAATCTTTAATAAGTTAGAGAAACTCGAGCATTCACCTAAAAAAAGAGAAGTAATTAGGGTCGTTCCAGATGAAGACTTTATGGCTTCAGTTTTTAAAAAAGATTATAGATACGCTTTTCATGTATCAACCATATCCACAAAAGCTATCTCTTTTGAGGTCAAATTTTTTGATGAAAGAATTAAACTAAATGAGAGTGTTAATTTAACACTAAGCTTCAATACATATTATAGCACTTCGTATCATGCTGCGCAAACACATAAAGAAAGAGTTGATTCAAAAGCAACTGTTTTAAAAATAGAGAAATTAGAAAATAATTTAACTAAAATAGTAATGCTTCTTGATTTAAGCATTGCAAATAAAAAGATTTTAGAGAAATATATTTATCAAAGAGAAGTAGCTATAGTAGGAGAATTCAAGCAAATAAGTCTTGAATAAATAATAGTTATAAAAACAAGGAAAACAATGAAAGCATTAGTAGTAGTAGCCCATGGTAGTAAAAAAGATAAATCAAATCAAGAATTTAGAGATTTAGTAGAAGAAATAAGAAACCTAAATTCAAATAAATATGAAAAAATAGAAACTGCTTTTTTAGAGTTTGCTAAACCTTCTATTGAAGAGATTGTAGAACAATTAAATTCAAAAAAAATTACTGAAATTAGTCTTTATCCATATTTTTTAAACTCTGGTAAACATGTTGTAAGTGATATTCCAAATATAATTAACCAGTTAGAAATCAACTACCCTAATATAAAGTTCAAACTATTTTCACACTTTGGTTCATCACAAAAAATAAGTGCAATAATATCAGAAGAGATATAAAATAAATCTATATCTCTTCTTAATGATTAACTATTAAAAACTTTCCCATTCATCATCAGAACTACTTTGACTTTTGATTACTTCAACTTTTGGTTTAGATTCTTTTAAAGTAGTAGTCGCTTTTTTTACTTCTTTATTTTTATCAGAAGGTTTTTCTACTTTTTTTACTTCTATTTTTTTTGCAGGAATAGTAACTTTTGGAGTTTCATAGTTAGAGATTTTTGCTTTTAAATCATTTTTCCCTCTAAACTCTTTTTCATTTGTAACCGTAACAATAAGTTTAGCTAACTCATCAGTTTCAACGGCAATTGAGTGAGTTGTGTTAGATATAGCAACATTTTCTTGTGTTTGTTGGTCTAATCTATTAACAGCATCATTTATTTGCTCTATTCCAGCTCTTTGCTCTTTTGATGATTCTTCAATTGATTTTATTGTTTCTGTTGTTTTGTTGATATTTAGATGTAAGATTTCATAACCTTTAATCATCTTATCAGTTCCCTCTTTACCAGCATTGGTTTTTTGTGTTGCATTTTCAACTAAGGCTTTTATCTCTTTAGCTGCATCTGCACTTCTTGATGCTAGATTTCGAACTTCCGCTGCAACAACTGCAAACCCTTTTCCAGCTTCTCCTGCAGTTGCAGCTTCAACTGCAGCATTTAGTGAAAGAATATTTGTTTGGAAAGCTATTTGGTCAATTAATACAATAGCATCAGCAATTGCTTCTGTTTGAGTATTAATTTCATCCATTGCAATAACAGTAGATTCAGCTAAAGTTTTACCTACATTAATTGATTCAACCAATTCATTAGAATATGTTGCCATTGTAGAAATATTATTTGTATTACTAACAATTGCAGAAGTTATCTCTTCTAATGCTGCTGCTGTTTCTTCTAGAGAAGAGGCTGTTGAAGTAGAGTTTCTATTTAATATATCAACATTTTTAAGTAGAACATCAGAACTTGCATCTAATGTTAAACCATTTTGTTTATTCTCTTTTAGCATATTATTAATAATTTCTGACAACTCATTTATGGCTACTTCAACTTTTCCTTGAGCATTTTCTATATTTCCTCTAAAATCAAGTTTTCCATAATCTGCTAAACAACCTAAGATAATGTTTGTATCTTTACCAATATTAGTTTCAAGATTATCTAACATTTCATTAAGTTTATTTTGAAGTTTTTGTAAAGACTCATTTTCTGTTCTTTTTTCAACTCTATTAAATAAATACCCTTTTTCAATTTCTCCAACTACTCTTGTAACATCTTGAATTAATTCATCATCTTGTTTAATTAAAGATTTTGTTTTTCCTAGATTTTGATTTATGATTTTTGCCATTGCACCAATCTCATCATTTGCTGAATCATCAAGATTGGCCACATCTGGTTGCTCTTTATTTAAATATTTAAAGAATCCTAATAATCCATCTTGGAATTTATTTAAAGGCACAAAAATAGATTTGTTAGATAGTATTGCCATAATTATCGCTAAGATAATCATAATAATAAAAATAATTACACAATTTCTTATAATTACTGATTTAATTTGAGCCTCAGTTTCATCATGCATTTGTAAAATTTTATCTTCAATATCATCCACATAAGCACCTGTTCCTATTATCCAATCCCAAGGACCAAATTTTTGAACATATGAGAATTTAGGTTGTGCAGCTTTTTTACCTGGTTTTGGCCATGTATATTTAACTAATCCACCCTCTTCTTTTGCATTAGCAGCTTTTACAATTTCTCGATACAAATATTTACCAGTCGTATCTTTTAAATCATACATACTTTTACCCATTGCACCTAGATTATTAGGATGTAAAACAATGACATGGTTGGAATCATTAATCCAATAATAACCATCTTTACCATATTTCATTTGTCCTATTGCTTTTAATGCTTCTTTTTTTAATTTATCAGTAACATTATCAACATATTCACCTGTTCCTATAACCCAACCAAATGGTTCAAAAAGTTTTACAAAAGATACCTTTTCTTGAGGTTTTTCAAAACCTGGCTTTGGCCAAACATAATCAACAAATCCAGAGCCTGATTTTTTTGCAACTTGGGCAAATTCGTAAAAAATTCTTTTTCCACCTTGATCTTTATATTCAGACATATCTTTACCATCTAGGTCTGGTTTTATTGGATGCATAATAATTTTTGCATCTAAGTCATTTATCCAAAAGTAACCTGTACTTCCGTATCTTGCTTTTTCTACAGAAGTTTTAACAATACTCTTAAGTTCTTCTTGTGAAACTTTTCCATTATACTTGTCATACTCCCCTTGCATGATTGATAACATAAATTCAGTTTGTTCTTTTAATTTAGCTTGAACTTCAACTTTTATTTTTTCAGGAGCTGTTCTTTCATGATAAGATTCTACTGTTTTCATGACTAAAGAGACATAGTTTTTTAATTCTTCTTCTTTAGTAGCATATGCACTTTCTTTAAATTTTTCTATTACTGTAGCAGATGTTTCTTGTAAAGAAATAATTGATTGCACAAGCATAACAGCAGAAACAATAACTATTGAACTTATAACTATAAGTAAAAGTCTTGCTTTTATCGATAATGATTTTAACATTAAATCCCCTTTTATTCTTTCTTCATAATTTATAGCCAAATTGTAGCATAAAAACCTTTCCTTTTATTAAAATAACTTTAATGATTATTCTTACTATATTTTCTTTACCTTTTGTGTTTCTTATCCTACCATAATGATAAATCCAATAGAATTAGGAACTAAATAAAGGAATTAAATTGAAAGTAGTTTTAACCATAGCAGGAAGTGATTGCAGTGCAGGTGCAGGTATTCAAGCAGATTTAAAAACATTTGAAGCATTTGGAGTTTTTGGTTGTAGTGTAATTACTGTTTTAACTTCACAAAATACAAAAGGAGTGACAAATATCCAAGAAGTAAGCCCTTCTTTTATAAAAGATCAAATAGATGCTATTTTAAATGATTTTGAGGTCGCTTGCATAAAGATTGGAATGCTTTTTTCAAATGAAATTATTAATGTTGTTAGAGATTCTATAAAAGATTTAAACATACCTATAGTTTTTGATCCTGTTTTTATCTCAAAAGCTGGTTCAAAACTTTTAAATGAGGATGCAATTGAAAATTTAAAAACTCTATTTGCTTATTCAAAAGTTACTACTCCAAATTTATATGAAGCAAAAGAACTTTTTGGAAAGGATGCTTTAAAAAAGATTTCTAATATTCCTTGTGAAGTTTTAATAAAAAATCATACAGAACAAATAGATAATAAAAAAGTTTCTATAGATATATTATTTTACAAAAATGGGCAAAAAAAGATTTTTCAATCTGATTTTATAGACACCTCAAATACCCATGGAACAGGTTGTAGTTTTTCAAGTGCAATTGCTGCAAATTTAGCTCTTGGGAAAACACTTGAAGAATCAGTTCATATTTCTAAAAAATTTATTTTTCATGCAATAAAAAATGCTCCAAATCTAGGTTCAGGAAAAGGTCCAATTGCCCATAAATTGGCAGGAGAAATTATTAGTATTTAGATAACTTTAAAGATACTAATTAACATTTTTTCACTACCAAGGTATATATTATTATTTTATAATATAAAATAATAAAAATCTAAAAGGATATCAAAATGCTAAAAGAGTTATTAAATACAGGCTTTGGAGCAGCTGCCATTATCAAAGAAAGGGTTGAAGAAGAGATAAAAACCTTAGAAGAAAAAGGTAAGTTAAAAAAAGATGATGCAAAAAGTTTTTTAGAATCCCTTGAACAAAAAGGCAAAGATGAAGAACAAAAAGCAAAAGATGAAATCAAAAGAATATTAAAAGAAGTAATCAATGAACTAGGGCTTGCTACAAAAGAGGACTTAGAAAAACTAAAAGAGGATTTAAAATAAATAATTATTCACCAAAAAGAATACTAAGTATATTTTTCTTTTTATTAACTATTTATTTGGTTATAAAAAGAAAAGAGAGCTTTTTATTTTTAAAATCCCTTAAACCAAAGAAATTAAAAAATACTATTGTTGATTTGGGAGCTAGTTTTATAAAACTAGCCCAAGTATTAGCCACTAGGTCTGATTTCTTTTCACAAGATTATCTTGATGAATTAAAAAACCTACATGACCAAATCCCTGCTATGAATGATAAAAGTTATGGAAAGATTTATAATAAAGCCTTTAAAAATCTTACTTTCAAGAGCTTTGATAAAAATGCCATAGCTTCTGCTTCAATTGGACAAGTTCATGTGGCATATTTAAATAGTGGAGAAAAAGTTGCTGTAAAATTAAGAAGAGATGGCATAAAAAAACAAATTTTAGCTGATATAAAAATCATAAGCTTTTTTAATTTTTTATTTAAACCCCTATTTTCACACTATACTAAAAACTCTATAGAAGCTGTTATTGTAGAATTTTCAAAGATGATTAAAGAAGAAGTTTCACTAAACAAGGAGTTGTCAAATCTAAAAAAATTTTCCCATGTATATAAAAATAGTGGTATAAAATTTCCAAAACCCTATGAAGAGTATTGTAGCGATGATGCTATTGTTATGAGTTATGAAGAGGGATTTAGATTTGATGATAAAGAAAATATCTTTAAACATAAAATTGATTTTAAAAATATCATTGCAAAATTAGTTGATTTTTATACTACTCAAATGCTTATAAATGGATACTTTCATGCAGATCCTCATCCTGGGAACTTGCTTGTTAATAAACAAGGTGAACTAGTCTTATTAGATTTTGGAATGGTAAAAACTGTGCCAACTGAAAAAAGAATAGCAATAATTGAGTTAATAAAAGCAGCCAATGAGCAAGATTATGAACTCTATATTGCTGCAAGTAAAAAATTAGGAACGATTTCTTATGAAGCCCCAACTTCAGAACTTGCAGAATTTACTTCAAATATGTTTGATATATTTTCAAATGATAACTTAAGTAGTGAATCTATGCAAAAACTTGCCTTTGAAGTTTTAGAAACTACTAGAAATATGCCTTTTAAACTTCCTAGTGATGCTATTTATATCTTAAGAGTTAGTGCCATTGTAGAAGGGCTTGGAACCACTTATATTGAAAATTTTAATGGGATAAAAGATATCTTACCAATCTTACAAAATAATCTTCCAAAAGCTCTTGGGGCAAAAGATACAATTACTGAGACAATTATTGATGAAGTAAAAGATTTACCATTTTTTGTAAAAGAGTTGAAAAATGTAGTAAAAAAAGCAAGTGAGGGAACTTTACAAATTGAGGTTTCAAATAATCAAATAGAGTACTTAGCAAAAGAGTTAAAAAGTTATGTAAAAGGAATTACAAACTCTTTAATTCTAATTCTATCTAGCTTTTTTATTCTTTTGTATGACAAAGATTTAAAAAGCTTTGCATTAGTATTATTTTTAGCAGGTATTATAAAACTATTTTATAAATAGTCTATACTGCTTGCTCAAAAAGCTCACTTAAAGCTTCCATAAACAGTGGATGATGATTTGGAGCTTTTGCCACTCTATAATCTTTGATTCCAACCTCATCAGCTATCTCTTTATACTCAATTACAAGTTCAAATTCTGTTTCTGAATTATCAACTGTAAAAGATATAGGATAAACTAAAACCTTTTCACCTAACTCTCTTAACTTATCATCCATGTAAGGTCTAAGCCACTCCATAGGGCCTAGTCTTGATTGGTAAGCCACATGTATTTTTTTAAACTTTATGCCTTGTTTTTCTAACTCTTTTTTTGCACACTCAACATTTGCTAAAATGTGTTTTTGATATAAATCCCCTTTATCAATAAGTTTTTGAGTAAGACCGTGAGCTGAAAAAACCAATTCAAACTCTTCTGAGCTATCACCATTTAGTATCTCTTTTATTCGCTCAACTATTGCTTTATTATATTTTTCATTATCATAATAACTATCTATTGTCTTAACTGGTATATTTATTTTTGCTTTTTTTAAAGCTTTTTGGAAGTCTTCAATTGATGATTTTGTTGTTGTACTTGAATAGTGTGGATACATAGGAAAGGCAATAATTTCATCATACTGTTTTAACTCTTGTACAACTTCTTTTGAAAATGGTGGAGTATATCTCATAGAATAAAAAACATCACTATCTTCTATGCTCTTATTTAATCTTCTAACAAGTCTTTTTGTATGTCCAACTATTGGAGACATACCACCAAGAAGTGCATAATTTTTTTTAGACTCTTTTTCTCTTTTACTTGTAATTAAAAACCCTATCATCGCTCTTATTGGTTGGGGAGCACCTATTATATATTTGTCATTGAACATATTTGTCAAAAAAACTTTTACTTCATCTAAATTATTTGGTCCACCCATATTCATGAGTACAACTGCTTTTTTCAAGCTTTATCCTTCTTTTCTAATATCAATTTTGTTTGTTTATGTCTATATGAAAACATATTATCAAGTTGTTTTTCCATAAAACCAGAAAAAATATTACCTATAATTCCAAAAGGCATTTCATACTCAATCACATCTTTTAGTTCACAAACATTACCTTTTTTTGTAAATATATGAGAATGTCTCCAAAATTCAAAAGGCGACTTAACCGCTGTATCTACTAACATATTTGGTTTTTTTATTAGACTAATTTCAACAGCCCAAAGAGTTGGTACACAAAATTTCGTAGTTTTTATTTGTAAAACTTTTCCTTCAGCTGGCACAAAGTCTTTACTTAGAAGTTCTACTTTTGTATCTTTTGGAGTAATCTTTTTTATATTATTTGAGTCTAAATGAAACTCAAATAATTCATCTAATGAGCAAGAGATGATTGATGTTTTTTCGTATCTTTTCATAATAACTCTTTTATATCATCTTCGATTTCACTTGGATTTGTTGAAGGAGAGTATCTTTTTATTACTTTTCCATTTCTATCAACTAAAAACTTTGTGAAGTTCCATTTTATAATGCCAGTACCAAATAATCCTGATTGAGATGATTTTAAATATTTATATAAAGGTGAAGTATCATCACCATTTACATCTATTTTTGAAAACATGTCAAATTTTACTTGATAAGTCAATGAACAAAATTCTTTTATATCTTCATTTGTTCCTGGTTCTTGATTCATAAATTGGTTACAAGGAAAACCCAAAATACTTAAACCCTTTGAAGAATATTTTTCATGTAACTTTTCTAAACCTTCATATTGATAAGTAAAGCCACATTTACTAGCAACATTCACTATTAACATAACTCTATTTTTATATTTTGATAAAGATATTTCTTTATTGTCTATGGTTTTAACTTTAATATCATAAATTGATGTTTGTGAGATTCCAAGTATTGGAATAAAAAAAAGTAGTGTTGATAATAATTTATTCATAATAATCCTTCTATTTTGAAAATTTTATCATCAAAATAAAAGGATTAGTAGTAGTTTTTTGTCAGTTTAAAGACTTCTTCTTTCTAAATACTCTCTAAATTCTTTAGCTCCATCTTTAGAACTTGTAACTACTGAATCAATATGTTCAAAGCTAATAGTCAATTTTGATTGTTCTACACTCTCCATTGACTTTATTTTATCTACATTTACAATGATTGAACGATGGATTCTAAAAAACTTCTTTTTATCTAAAAGTTTTTCTAAATCACCAATCTTTCTTTTTACATATACATCTGCATCTTTTATACGAACAAGGACTTCATCAAGGTCTGCTTTTATAAAATATATATCATCAAGCTTGATTAGATATATCTTATTTCCTCTTTTACCTAAGAGTTTTTCATCACTTGCTCCACTTGATTGTTTAAAACTTTTGATTTTTTCTATTACCCTTTTTATATCATCACTTTCTATTGGTTTCATTAAATAATCTATTCCACCAATTTTAAAAGCCTCTATTGCATACTCACTATATGCTGTTTGAAATACTATAAAAGTCTTAGGTTCCATTGACAGAATAATATTTGCAAGTTCTAAACCATTCATTTGTGGCATTGATATATCCAAAAAGACTACATCAAATTTATTCTTTGTAGCTTCCACTAGTGCAAGACTTGGAGAATCAAAACTTACGATATCTTCTATTCCCTCTTCATTTAGAAGTCTTGTTAATCTACTAAGAGCTAGCTTCTCATCATCTACTATCATTACTTTCATCTATTACTCCTATATATTGTAAACTTCATTTTATCATTTTCTATTGAACTTTTTAAATATCCAATTTTCAGTATTTGTAATCTTTTTTGCAAGTTATTTAATCCTACTCCAAAAATAACTTTTGAAGTAATCTTTCCACTATTTGTTACTTCTATTTTTTTATCATTTACATTTACATCAATAATTAAACTTTTTCCTGTAAAACCGTGTTTTATTGCATTTTCTACCAAGAGTTGTATTGAAAATTTCGGTAAAAGCATATCATAGTATTTTTCATCACAATTTAAATTAAAAACTATTTTTTCATCAAATCTTATATTTTCTATATGCAAATATGTATTTAACATATCAATTTCACTTTTTAAATCAATCAAACCTTTTTTTGTAATCGCATTTCTTAAAAACTTTGATAATTTTAAAACTGATTCTTCTGCTTTTTTCTGGTCTTGATAAATTAGTTCAGAAATAGAATTTAAAGCATTAAATAAAAAGTGAGGATTTAACTCACTTTCTAAAGCTTCTAATTTCGTCTGTAAAACTTCACTATGGGCTATTTCATTTTTATATTTCATTGAGATGAACTGATGCAATATTAAACCAATCAAAAAAGTCAATAGTCCAATAGTAAAACTTATATCTAACCAATAAAAAGATATGAGTTTTACTATTGGGTATGTATCATCAAATAGAAAAAATGTTAAAGAAAAACCACACCAACCAGCTAAAAAAGAGAAAATGAAACTAATAAAATACCAATACTTTTTTTGAATATTTGGCAAAATATAAAAGTTTGAAATAGAGATAAATAAAAAGGAAAAAAAAGAGATAAAAAAAGCACATGAAGTACTAAAAGCTATAGTTGAAAAATATCTAATCTCTTCATTTATATAATAAAAAACTAAAGAAATCAAAAAACCAAAGAATATTCCTATAATGATTATATAAAGCCAATCTTTGTAAGAAATTTGTAATTCAAAGCTTTTCATTTAATTCCTTGTTTAATATACTAGCACCCAAAGCAACACCTGGCCAACCTTGACCTGCAAAGATTGTATCTCCCACATTATATAAACCACTAAAAGGTGTTCGACAAGAGGGAACTTGCAAAGCTGACTTTACATTTATAGCTCTTCCTCCACAATTTTCTCTTCCAATAAATCTTTGAAAAGTCAAACTAGTAGCAGAAAATATTTTTGTTATTTGTTCTAAACTTATGTTATCAAAATAATCTAAAAAATGCTCTAATATAAAGTTTTGAGTTAACTCTTTTTGTTTTTTATAATCTTCTTTTGATAAGGCTTTCCAAGTACTAACTTTTGTATGAGTTGAGATAGTTATACTATATCCATTTTGGCTCATCTTTTCATCACTTAGTTTTGAAAAAGAGATAAAAAATGAGTTAGAGATACAATTTGGAATATCAATTTTTAAAATGATTTGATAGTGTTCTAAAAACTCTTTTTTACTATCAATTGTAAGATAAGTTGTAAAGGCACTTTGATCACTAAATTCAAACTTTTCATAATAATTTTTTATTTTTTTATCAAAAAGATTTTTGCTATCATAAATAGTTGTATTTAGCACAATATTTTTTGCTTGATATTCACCTTTTGATGAATTAATCAAATAATAATCTTTTGACTTTTTGATTCTTATTATCTCTTCATTTTTGTGAACATTTACCTCTTTTAGTATTTCTTCTATAATTGAACCCATGCCATTATTTACATAAAATACTTTATGAAAAGGGTAGGCTAATCCTAAGGCCATGGATAATAAAGAAACATCTTTTGATTTACTTTGAACGGTAATAAGAAGTTGAGCATCTATAAAACTTTGATACTCCTGTGTTATGTCTCCTAAAGTCTCTTTAATAAATGAACTTGCACTTTTAAGTAAATCCATCTTAAAAACTTTTATCATATCTTTAAAAGTACTCAAAGATTTTATATAAGATTTTAGACTATATTTTGCAAAATGTATATCTTTGATTTGCCAAAACTTTTCATCAATATCTTTTATTTTTTCCCAAAAAATTCTATTATTTTCATTTGGATAGTTTTCTTGTATTTGTAACAAAAATTCTTCAAAATTTCTAACTCTATCTACTACTTTTTTATTTTGTATTGTTCTTATTGCAACTTTTGATTCAAAAATATCTGGAACATATTTGATTTTATCAAACATATTTTTTATAATATGATTTTCTTCGTATCCTACAAAAGTTGTAGCTCCTGCATTATAATAATTCCCAAATCTTTTAAAAGTACTAGCACAACCTCCTAGATTAGAATCTTTTTCAAAAAGAATATGATTTTTATCTTTATTTAATGCTGCTATTAAAGCCCCACCAATTCCTGAGCCAATTATTGCTAAATCATACTTTTGCATTTTTTGCCTCTTTAAAAACTCTTATTGCTCTATCTCTTGAATATTTCATCTGTACTATTGGACTTATATATTTATCTTTTAATGCACCCTCTACATGTATTAGTTTTGCATCCACATCTTTAAGTTCAGGAATCACACTTTTTATAAAAGTAGCTTCTTTATCGAACTTTCCTGATTGTAAGTATGGATTAAAGATTCTAAAATATGGCACACTATCAGCCCCTGTACTTGCAGCCCATTGCCATGAGCCAATATTTGAACTTGCATCATAATCAAGCAATTTTTTAGCAAAATATTGCTCACCTTTTTTCCAATCAATAAGTAGATTTTTACATAAAAAAGAAGAGACAATCATTCTAAGTCGATTGTGCATCATACCTGTTTTATTAAAATGACGCATCGCTGCATCTATTATGGGAACTCCCGTTTTTCCTTCACACCACTTTTGAAAATCTTCTTCATCTTCATTCCAAGAGATTTCAATACCATTCCAATTTTCATTCTCACTATTTGGAAAATGAAATAAAATATAGTTATAAAACTCTCTCCAAAAAAGCTGTCTTATAAAAACTTCACTATTTTCTTTATCAAATTTTTTTATTTCATTAAAAATCATTCTAGCAGATAAGGTTCCAAATCTTAAATCAACTCCTAAATTTGAAGTTCCATCTTTATAAAATATATCTCTATTTTTTCCATACTCTTGAACTTTTTCTTTAAAATCATTTAGTCTATTTTGTGGTGTTTTTTCTAAAAACTCTGGTAAATCAGCTCTTTTAAATCCTAACTCTTCTAAAGAAGGAGTTTTATTTTCATATTTATATAGTTTTTGATTTTGATTTATTTGGGCTTCTCCTATTTTATCTGAGGAACTCAACCAAGATAATGATTTGTAAAAAGGAGTAAATACCTTATAAGGTGTTCCATCTTTTTTTAGATTTTTTCTGGGATTGATTAAAAATGAGTCTAAATATCTTTTTAAAGGTATTATTTCATTTATCTCTTTATCTCTTTTTATAGCATATGAATCAAAATCACTTGAACACAATACTTCATCAAAGCCCTCTTTTTTAAGCTTCATAAAAACATTTTTAGGAGTATCATTAAATATGTATAAATCTAATCCAAGGCTTTGAAGTGATTTTTTTAAAGTTAATACTGCCTCATAAATAAAAGTAACTCTTTTATCATCAATATCTAGTTTTTCTAAAATATTTTTGTCAAAAATAAATATGGGCATTACTTCATTGGATGCTTTTTCTAAGATTTTATTATCTTGTGTTCTTAGATCTCGTCTAAACCAAAGGATTTGTTTCAAAGCTATTTTCCTAGTTTTTATTTATATTACTAAGAAAAATAGCTAGTTAGTAGGTGTTTTTTGTTAAATTATATTTTTTTAGCTGATTTTTTCTTTTTTCTTTTAAAGTACATCATAAAACTAGTTATTGTAAATAGTACCATCATTAAAGATGATAGTCCTAATATTCCTTGAACTAAAAGACCAAAATATTCTCCTGTATGAAGAGGAATAATACTTCTCATCAACCTATCATTTAAGGCTTTATCTTCAAATTTATCATTTTTTATTACTTCATTTGTTTTTGTGTTTAGTGTTATTTCACTTCTTGCTCTATCATGAATGGCATTTTTTGCAAAATAACTTATTTTTGCTACATCACTTTTTTTGCCAATTTGCAAAGTAGCATTTTCATACTCTTTAACATTTTTATTAAATAATTGAATTGTTTTTTCTACATCATTATTTGATAGATAAACTATAGTTTCAGCTTCGTTATTTTTTGGTGCTGGCATTCTTTTTTGTCGTATAGGTTTTTCAACTCCTGAGACTTTGTATAAGCCATCTTTTACCCAATCATATGTCATAGCAACACCTGTAATACATAATAATAAATAAAAAGGTATTACCCACATCCCAATTGCAAAGTGCATATTAGATAAAAATGCTCTTTTTTTATCCTTAAAACTAAAAGTAAAACTTTTGAAAAATGAGTTTTTAATTCTTTTCCAATAAACATATATCCCACTAAACATAAGTACTAAAAGTGCAAAGGTAGAGATTCCGCTTAGTTGTTTCCCTACTTCTCCAATTATTAATCCCCTATGAATTCTTTCGATAAGTTTAAAAAATGAATATCCTTGCGTACTTGGTAAAACTTCTGCCGTATAAGGATTTACATAATAATTTATTCCTCTTCTTGCTAGTTTTCCCTCACCATTAGATTTTACATTAATAACTACAGATCTATTCTCATCACTTGAAAAACTAAATGCATTTATTTTTGCATCAGGAAATTTTTGCTCAAACTTTTCTAATATCTCTTTTGAAGATAGTCTTTTTGTACTTGGAACTTCTACTACATAACTATCTTTATTTATATATTTTAATATCTCTTTTTGATAAGATAACATTGCTCCCGTTATTCCCATAATTAGTAAAATAACTCCAGCTGTTAAACCCAAAACCATATGCACTTTAAATAAAAATTTTTTATGCATTTAAATCCTTTTTTCTAAAATAAAATTTCTTTTGTAATATTTTTAAGGGTTTTACATCCCGTAAGTGCCATAGATATTTCTAACTCATCTCTTAGTATTTTTAAAATATGTGCTACACCTAAAGCTCCTGATGTAGCAAGGGCAAACATAATTGGTCTACCAATTAAAACAGCACTTGCTCCAAAAGCAAGAGCTTTTATAATATCTGTTCCTCTTCTAATCCCTCCATCTAATAAAACTGGGATTTTTCCATCAACTGCTTCAACAATTTTTGGCAAAATATCAATTGTTGGAACAAGGGTATCTAAAGTTCTTCCCCCATGATTTGAGACAATAATACCATCAATCCCAAGTTCAAGTGCTTTTTTTGCATAAGAGGGGTGAGTAATACCTTTTAAAATAACTGGTAATTTCGTATTTTCTTTTATAAATTTTATATCTGCCCAAGTAGGAGAATGTGCCATAACCCCATCAAAAATGCTACTTTGAGTTGATTTTAAATCTAAATTTAATTGTTTCATTCCTCGTAAATTTACAGCTTCTATATGAGAAGGTAAATAAAAGCCTGCTTTTTGCTCTTTATTTCTAATTCCTGCAATTGGAGCATCTATTGTAATTACTAGTGCTTTATATCCTAAGTTTTCAGCTTTTTTTATTAAAAACAAATTGTCATTCATATCAATTTGCATATATAATTGAAACCATAAAGGTGAGTTGGAATGGGAGCTTACTTCTTCCAAAGAAGTACTTGAAAAACCACTTAACAGCATACAGGCTTCCATGGCATTAGCAGCTTGAGCACTTGCAATTTCACCATCACCATGAACTAATTTTTGATATGCAACAGGAGCTAAAAAAATAGGATGGGCATACTCTTGCCCAAATAGATTTAACTTTGTATTCCCACCTTTTATATCTTCTAAAGTTCTACTTAGAAGATGTATTCTATCAAAGGCTTGCTTATTTGCCCTATAAGTGATTTCATCTGCTGAAGCACTTGAAATATAAACCCAAGCATTTTCATCTAATCTAGATTTTGCAAAGCTTTCATAATCATCAACACAAACAATTTCATTTGGTATGTAATCTAGTTTTGGTTCTATAATATTCACTCTAAATTTCCGCCCATTCTTGAATTAACTTATGATAATGAATAGATAAATTTACAGCTTCTTGTGTCTCTCCATGCTTAGCTCTTAAACTTTGAATTGTATTATCAAGTTCAAATAATATACTTCTTTTCCATGCATTTCTTATCATACTTTGAGTCCACATAAAACTTACCATTCTTACACCGCTGACAACTGGTTCAACTCTATGTAAACTAGTAGAAGGGTAAAGTATCAAATCACCTGCTGGAAGTTTCACTTCATGTGTTCCAAAAGTATCTTCTATAATCATTTCTCCACCTTCATATTCTTCAGGTTCTGTAAAAAACAAAGAGCAAGAGATATCAGTACGAAAGTTTTTACCAACTGTTGTATCATATAAAATTGAGTTATCAACATGATTTCCATAGGCACCACTATTTTCGTATCTATTTATAAAAGGTGAAATTATATGATTTGGCAAGGCAGCTGAGACAAAAAGAGGATTTGATTTTAAAGTAGAAGTAATAATATCTCTTAAATGTTTTAACAAAGGATCATTTTCGGCTAGTTGTAGATTACTTTTTACATTAACAGCTTGACTTCCAGCTGTTAGTTTTCCATCAATCCAAGTAGCTTCATCTAAGAGTTTTCTACACTCTTTTATTTGTTCCTTTGTTAATACATTTGGTATGTGTAAAAGCATTTTATTCCTTTTTATAAACTAGTCCCTCAAAAGGGACTAATCTTGATTAAAATTTATAACTATATGTTAATAGAGCTGACCTTGCAGCTCCTGGTGTATATCTAAATCCATCTTTATTGGTATTTGCGACATACTCTTCATCTGCAATGTTGTAAACATTTAACTGTAAAGATGAGTGTTTATCTATTTTATATGAAGCCATAGCATCAAATACTAAGAAATCTTCAATTACTGTCATTCTTCCATTTACAGGAGTATCTTGTCCTGATTTAGATGATGAAACTTTTTGCTCACCCATATATGTGGCACCCAATCCAAATGTAAATGCTGGTGTAAAGTTATAAGTACCCCATAAAGTAGCACTCCAATCAGGTGTAAATCTTAAAGCTGCACCATCATCACTTCTACCTTTAGCTTTAGATTTTGTTTTATCTTTAGCAAACCCTGCACTAAGAGAAAATTTATCAGTAACTTGACCAACAACTCCAATTTCGATACCTTTTACCTCTTTTTCACCTTCTTGTGTATATGTTCCGTCGTCTTCTTCTGTTACTTGATTTTCTGCTAAAGTTCTATAAATAGCAGCTGTAAAAGATAATCTATTATCTAAGAAGTCCCATTTTGTACCTAATTCAGTTGTTGTTGATTCTTCTGGGTCTTTATTTGGATTATCTAAACTTGTATCACCTGTAGATAAAGTTAATGTTCTTCCACCTGGTTGCAATTGTGAAGTAGCATGTGAGATATATACACTTCCATTTTCTAGTGGTTTATAAACAAAACCTAATTTCCAACTTTTTAAAGTACCACTATCTTCAATATCAACAGGACGATATAATGTAGGTCCTCTTCTTACTTCAGTATAACTTTCAATACCTGATTCTTTTAATTTATATTTATCAAGTCTTCCTCCCCCTATAAACATAAATTTATCAGTTAAGGAAATAGAATCAAATAAATATACACCTGCAGTTTCAATCTCAACTTTAAGATTTTTAGGAGTAAACGATAAATCTCTTCCTGTAAGTGAATCACTTGGATTTGGATTATACAAATTTGCAGCTGACATAGCTCCTACATTTTTATAAGATTTTGATGTCTTTTTCTCTTTTATGAACTCTAATCCTGTACTTAAACTATGTGAAATACTTCCTGTTTCAAAGCTTGTCGAAAGATTTGTCTTATTTACAATTATTTCATTTTCTTCCCACTTTTGATTAGAAAATCTATTAACAGTCCAAGAATTAGGATTATTTACATCTGTTACATCAGCAGAGTATAATCCTCTTGTTATCATTCTTTGTTTCGTTTTTGAATATTTCGTAATATTACTTATAGTCGTTGAATCAGAGAAATCATGTTCAAAAAGTAAACCAAATGTATCTGAAGTAGCTTTTTCAAAATCAGATTTACTACCATAAAAGTCTTCTCTATCAGCTTTTTTTGCACTTATACCCGCAGCTTCTAATGCAGAAAAATGTACACTATTACGCCCAATAGTAGGTACTCCTGCATCTGGAATATCATCTTGTTCAAATCTTTCATAATTGATTGTAGTTCTTGTGTTTGTGCCAATTCCAAATCCCAATGATGCAGCAATACCTGTTCTATCTATCTCTACAACATCTCTTCCAGCCACATCACCTTTTTGTTTTAATAAATTTATTCTTAAACCAGTTGTTTCATTTAATTTTTTATTAATATCCGTTGTAACTCTTCCATTTTCACCCGTACTGTATCCTAAACTTATCTCTGCAGCATCTTTGTTTTTAGGAGATTTTGTTACTTGATTTATATATCCAGATGAAACACCTCTTCCATTATCAGCACCAACCGCTCCTTTTGTAATTTCTACTGCTTCAGTATTATACATATCTTTTACAGAGTTTGAACTATCTCTTACCCCATCTTTATAAATACTTGATTGAGTATCAAAACCTCTCATCATAATATTGTTTTTTTCGTTTGTATTACCATTTTCACCTAAGTTTAAAGTGATACCTGGAGTATTTCTTAAAGCTTCTTGTAGCGTTGTTGCTTGTTGTTCTTTTAATACTTTTTCAGTTACTACAGAAATTGTTTGGGGTGTATCAATTAAATCTTGTGTGATTTTTGATGAAGAAGATTTATTTACTTTATAACTATTAGTATAGTTTTGCTCTTTCTCTTTTGTTTCTACGATATCTATTGGTAAAACTGTAGGGTTTGACATATTTGCATCTGCATTTAGCATAATAGGACTTGATAACAATACACTAGCTGTTACAACTGAAGCACCTAGGTAACTCGATGTTTTGTGTTTTTTACTTACGATATATTTTTCCACTCATTTCCTCCAAGAAATAAAAGTTTTAAATAGAAAATAGATTTGACTATTTAAAAAGATTTGATTTGATTTTTGGCTGGCTATGTGTAGAAGATTTACTTTTGCTGGCTAGATTTAATTTATTTTGTGAGTATTAACTTATTTGCTTTTGTGATTTTTAAATAATAAACTTGTCCATCATGTATGATTTGTACAGAGGTTCCTCTTCTAAAAATCTCTTTTGATTCAATTTTTTTATCTTTATTCTCATGCATATTAATACCCCATTTATATTTGTAAACACTAAGTTAACAAAATATTAATGGGATATTAACTCAAATAAGCTTAACTTTTAATTAAAATTGATAATCGTTATTACAATCATATATTATTCATATCTTAGTGCATCAATTGGGTTAAGTCTTGCTGCTTTTCTTGCAGGAAAATACCCAAAGACGACACCTATAAGAGTAGAAAAGAAAAATGCAATTAGAATTATTTTTTCATTTATTATAAATGGTAAATCAAAAGATGAAACACCAATATATCCTATACTAATACCTAATATTATTCCAATAATTCCACCAAGTGTAGATAAAACTATAGCTTCAACTAAAAATTGAAGTAAGACTTCACTTTCCATTGCACCAATTGCAAGTCTTATTCCTATCTCTTTTGTTCTCTCCGTAACAGATACAAGCATAATATTCATAATACCAATACCCCCAACAAGCAAACTAATCGCAGCAATTGAACCTAATAAATATGTAAGCATTTTCGTAGTTGATGTCATAGATGAAAGTAAGTCTTCCATATCTCTTATATAAAAGTTATCACTTTCACCTACTTTTATAGCTCTTCTATCTTGCATCAAAAGTTTTATATCTTCTTTAGCTTTTTTTATATTTTTATTTGAATTTACAGAGATAACTATTGATTTTACATCTTTATTACCTTGTATCTTTCTTTGTAACATTCGTAAAGGAACAACAACTATCTCATCTTGATCTTGACCAAAGGTTGAGGCACCTTTTGATTCTAATACTCCAATAATATTGCAAGAAAAGTTTTTTAGTCTTATTTTTGCACCCACTGGATTCTCATCTCCAAATAGCTGTTTTACTATAGTTGTACCCAAAATACAAGATGATTTTCCACTATTTAATTCACTCTCATCAAAATATCTTCCATCTTTTAATTTCCAATCCTTTATAACAAAATAATCATTATTTGTTCCAACCACACTTGAAGTATAACTTTTATTTAAATAGATTAAATTAACCCCTGTACTATTATCAGGTGCCACTGCTTTTAGATTATCTATTTGATTTTTTATGGCAGTGACATCATCAAGCTTAAAAGGTTTTGCACTATTATCAGTCCGTGGTCCTCCTCTTCTTTCTTGCCCAACACGAAGTATTAACATATTTGTTCCAAGCTTTTCAATATTGGCTTTTACACTTGCTGTCGTCCCATCTCCTAGCATTACCATACCAATAACGGAAGCGACTCCAATTACTATTCCCAAAACTGTTAAAATAGATCGTAATATATTTCTTCTTATCTCTTTTATAGCAATTAAAAAGGCTTTTAATAACATTATTTAAATCCTTTTTTCAAACTATCATCAATATGCCCATCTCTAAAATAAATTATTCTATTTGAATAAGCTGCCATATCCTCTTCGTGTGTTATCATAATAATTGTAATATTCAACTCTTCATTTAACTGTTTTAACAAATTTAAAATCTCAACACTTTTTATACTATCTAAGTTTCCAGTTGGCTCATCGGCTAAAAGTATCAAGGGGTCTGATACCAAAGCTCGCGCGATTGCTACACGCTGTTGTTGTCCTCCAGAAAGTTGAGAAGGAGCATTGTTAGCAACACTTTCTAAACCTACTTTCTTTAAGGCATCCATTGCTAGCTCTTTTCTTTGTTTAGCAGGAACTTTTCTATATATCAACGGTAACTCAACATTTTCTAAAGCACTTGTTCTTCCAAGTAAATTAAAACCTTGAAAAACAAAGCCAATATAATTCTTTCGTATTAGTGCCAATTGATTTCGATTTAGTTTTTCAACATTTATATTATTAAACAAATACTCTCCACTACTTGGAGAATCTAAACATCCTATTATATTCATAGAGGTGGATTTACCACTTCCACTTGCCCCCATAATTGAAATAAATTCTCCTTTTTTTATGGCGAAATCAATTCCATTTAAGGCATGAGTTTTAGCTTCCCCTTTTCCATAGGTTTTGACTATATTTTTAAACTCAATTATTACTTCATTTTCATTCATTATCACTGCTTTGAGAAACAATTACTTCATCATCAACTTTTAAGTCAGTTGATTCAATACTTGTCAGAGTGCCATTTGTATCTAATACTTTTACTCTTACTCTTTGAGGTTTATTATCTTTTAATATCCACACTATACCAAACTCTTTTTTATTTACATCTTTTGCTTCTCTTTTCATCATAGGTCGTTTAGGACCTACTAAACTTGTTGTTGATTTTTTATTTGTTATTACTGGTTTAAATCTTAATGCACTGTTTGGTACAAGTAGTTTATCTTTTGATTCTTTTGTGACAATTTCTGCACTTGCAGTCATTCCTGGTCTTAAAAGTAATTTTTCATTATCTACAAGCACTACAGTTTCATAAGTAACCACTCCATTTACTTCTACAGGATTTAATCTAACTTGTTTTATTGTACCTTTAAATGTCTCCTTAGGATAAGCATCAACTGTAAAGGTTACTTTTAAACCTTTTTTTATATCTGCAACATCAGCTTCATCAATGCTAACCACTAAATCCATTTTTGATAAATCTTTTGCAAGAGTAAATAATACAGGAGTTGACATAGATGCGGCAACTGTTTGACCTACCTCTACTGCTCTATTTAATACTATTCCATTTATAGAAGATTTTACAACTGCTTTATCAAGATTTTGCTCATCAGTTTTTAAATTAAACTCTGCTTGTTTTACTTTTGCTTCCATTGAATCATATGCAGAAAGAGCACTTTCATAATCAAATTTTGATTCATCAAGTACATTTTTTGAAGGATATTTTCCATTTGATTGTTCATACATTCTTAAGGTTCTTGAATAAGTTAATTTTTTACTTTTTACATTTACTTCATTTTCTTTTAAATTTGCTTTTGCAATAGTTAATGATGCTTTTGAACTATCTACTTGTGATTGTAATTTTGTAGTATCAAGTTTCGCTAATATTTGCCCTACTTTAACTTCATCATTAAAATCTACATATATCTCTTTTATTGTTCCAGAAACTTCAATCCCAATATCAACACTATTGGTTGGTTTTAAGTTTCCTGTTGCTGAAACTAAGACTTCTAAATCACCTCTTTTTATTTTTGAAGTATTATAATGAATCTCTTTTTGTTGATTCTTATTAGCGATAAAATAATAATAACAAATCCCCCCAACAATAAAGAAAGAAATAAGAACTATTAAAATAGTACTTTTCTTTGATTTCTTATCTTTATATTTATCTAAATCATTTTGTAAATTTTCATTCATTTGTTTTATACCTTCGTTTTAAAATATAGTTTTGAATATTGAAGTTTTATATTAATTTCATTGATTGCTAAATCATATTCATTTATTTTTTTTGTGTTTTGTAATATTTCTAAATCATAATCAGCACTCATACCTGAATCATTTGAGCTTTTATTTGCACTAATAAGTTCAGTATACAAAGTTAAGTTGTCTTTTATGACTTTAGCTTCTTTTTCATAAGTATCAATTTGATTTAAGATTTGATCATATTCGTATTTTGTTTGCTCTTTTATATCATTTAAATTTAGTTTTTGTTTAAGAAGATTTAGCCTTGATTCTTCAAGTGTAGAAGATTTGTTTATATCATACAAAGGCATAGAAGCATTTAAAGAAATACTACCATTTCTTGAAGTAGTGTTATTATCACTTACCATATCTTCATTTTTTGAATAAGAATAATTTGTTCCTAAAGTAACTTTGGGAAGATAAGAACTTTTCAATTTTTTGTAAGAACTATCCAATGATGCCACTTGTGATTTTTCATATTTTATATTTAAATTGTTTTTTATAAAATCTTCTTTATTTATACCTTTAAAATCAAGCAACTCTATTTGACTATATTTTAAATTTGTATATTTTGAAAGCTCATACTCTTTGTCTTTTAGTGAGTTTTCTGTTGCTATATTTTGTTTAAACTGACTGTTTTTATCAATAATTGCATCATTTAATTCAGTAATATCAGCATTTCCTGCTTCATATTGAATTTTTTTTAGTTCCAATTGGATTTCTTTATTTTTTAAAGAGTATTTATTTTGTTCTATTTGGATTTTTAATTGTTTTATTTGTAATAATGTTTCGTAAATAGTTTCTAATATTGTATTATTTTCCATTTCCCAATTAATCAAATCAGAATCTAAAACATCCTTTGCATTTTTTATTGTAAATTCTATTCCACCTGATTCATATATAGATTGAGTAAATCCTATTGAAACACTTTTTGTCAAACTATCACTTTGGGATGAAAAAGAATGCCCTCTATTTAATCCAGAACTTAAATTAATGGGCGATACCCAACCTTTATTTGCTGAGTTGTATTTTTCTTGTATTCTTTGTTTTTCTGTTTGCCTTAATTGTTTTTTGCTATCTTTTAAAATACTTAACTCACCAGCATTAAGTAGTGAACAAAAAATTAACACAATAATTAATTTATACAAAAAGTCCCCTTTTTTAGTTTGCATTATATTAAAAAATATTTAATAGATTATTAACAAATTAATTAAGATAATTATTATCAATATTATATAATAAAAATTACTTGCTTTTACAAGTTTTGTTCCAAATTATTAATGATAATAATTATCATTTTATGAGAGTTTAAGTTTTTTTCTTGTAGGATTATGAGAATTATTATCATAAAAGGATAGATTATGTCTGATTTACTTCTAAAAAGAGAAATTAGAAAAGTGCTTAGAGAATCTGGTCTTGAAAAAAATTCAAGAATGGTGTGTTCAATAGTTAAAGTTTTGAATATGAAACATAAAAATATCGACTCGAGCAAAGCACATTTGTTTGCAAAACAACTACTTGCTTAAACTAAAAAAAAGGAAAATTAAATATGAATAACACAAAAAAACTACTAATCTCACTTTCGGTTGTAACAGCAATTGCACTAACTGGTTGCGTTACGGATACAAATACTACAAGTACATCAAAACAAGAAGTTGTTAAGTCAAAAACAATATTAGAAGCATATGCTAATATCGCACTTGATAGTTATACTAATGCTTTAAATGATGCAAAAGCTTTAGAAAAAGCAATTAATAAATTTGCTGCAAACCCTACTGAAAAAACTATGCAAGAAGCAAAAGATGCTTGGTTGGCTTCAAGAGAAACTTATGGTCAAACTGAAGCATTTAGATTATCAAATGGTCCTATTGATGCAGAAGAAGGTTGGGTTGCTAAAAGTTATGATGCATTAGAAGGACAAATTAATGCTTGGCCATTGGATGAGAATATGATTGATTATACAATTGATGCAAATGGTAAAAAAACATCTGGAAATATAATTGACACAGTTGGAGTATTTAATCCAGGAGGAGAAGATGCAAAACCTGTTGATGTAACAAAAATCACTCCAAATGCAATCACTGAATTAAATGAAGATGGTGGAGAAGCTAATGTTGCAAGTGGATACCATGCAGTAGAATTTTTATTATGGGGACAAGATCAAGATTATTCTAACTTCTTAAAAGATTCAATTACTAATGGACCAATGACAGCAGGGCAGCGACCACTTAGTGATTTTACAAGTGATGTAGATGCACCTAGAAGATTAGAGTATTTAAAATCTGCTTCACAAAAAATAGTAAGTGATTTAGAAGTGGTAACTTCTGCTTGGGCAAAAAATGTTGATGGCACTAAAGGATTATATAGAGCTGCTATTTTAGATCAATTAAAAGGTGATAATGCTTCAAAAAATATATCTAGAAATGATGCTTTAAAACAAGTTATTGCAGGTATGGGTGTATTTATGAAATCAGAATTAGCAAATGAAAGAATTGCAGTTGCTGTATTAACACCATCTGAAGAAGATGAGCATTCTTGTTTCTCTGATAATACACATAGAGATATTGCGATGAATTATCAAGGTTTCAAAAATATTTTAACTTCTACATATGATGGGAAAAAATATGGACCTGCCCTATTAGATAAAGTTGACGGAGCTTCTAAAGCAAAAATTGAAAAACTTATGAGTTCAATTGAAGAAAAAATTGCTTTAATAGATGAAACTGCAAAAACAAAAGAGCATTTTGATTATCAAATTAGACCAACAAGCCCTATGTCAAAAGTTATTGTAAAACTTAAAAATGAGATGAGAAAACTTGGTGATACTATGGTTGATGTTGCTAATGCAAATGGAATAAGCTTAACAAAAGATGATGTAACAGACGCAGATGAAACTAAACTTTAATCTTTTAATTTTTATATTATTATTTACAACAAATCTATTTTCATCTCAACAAGAGATGAATAATGAAGATTATGATAAATATATATTAGGAAGAAGTTTTTTTACTATTCCTTGGGTTGAGGCACCAAGTGCCACAACTGCAAGGGATGGACTTGGACCATTATTTAATGCAAATGCTTGTGTAGCATGTCATCCAAACACTGCAAGAGGTGTTTTATACAACAAAAAAAATGAAGCTTCAAAATCTTTAATCCCAAAACTGTCAATTAATTCAAACAACACAGATTTACATAAAAATATTCTAAAAAAAGATGGCTCTATTCCTGATCCAATTTATGGAGCGCAAATAGCGATTAGTAGTGTACAAGGTGTTCCATATGAAGCAAATGTAAATATTGACTTTGAAAAAATAAAACTTTTTTTTGATAATGAAGAGCACTATATTTACAAACCAAAATATACTTTAAAAAATCTAAATTATGGGCAACTTAACAAATCAACAAATATTTCCTATAGAATTGCTCCAACACTTTATGGAATGGGTTTAATATCAAAAATAGATGAAAAATCAATTCTTGCAAATGTGGATGAAAATGATTCAAATCATGATGGAATAAGTGGAAGAGCAAATTATGTTTATTCAAAAATTACAAAAAAAGAAGAGTTAGGAAGATTTACATATAAAGCAAGTGTTGCTTTTGTAAAAGAACAAATAGCAAATGCAGCTTTTAATGATATGGGATTGACAACAAGTCTTTTAAAAGGTGATAATTGTACCAAATCTCAAACTGCTTGTTTAGAAGCTCCAAAAGCTAGAGATGAGATAGATATTACAGATGAAAGATTAGATGCTATTACTTATTATTTAGAAAACTTACCAACTTATACTCCAACAAATGGGGAAAATTTTGAAAAGGGAATAGAAGTATTCTCAAAAATAGGTTGTACTTCTTGTCATGTGCCATCACTAAAAGCAACAGATGGAACAAGTGTTTATACTTTTTCGGACCTATTATTGCATGATATGGGTGATGGATTAAGTGATGGAAGAAGTGAGTTTAAAGCTTCAAAAAACGAGTTTAGAACAACTCCATTGTGGGGATATAGTGTTGATAAAAAAGCCTATAGATTATTACATGATGGACGAGCTAAAACATTCCAAGAGGCTATTTTATGGCATGGTGGTGAAGCAACAAAGGCAAAAGAAAATTATGTTGCTTTAAATAAAAAAGAGAAGAAACTTTTAATTGAGTTTCTAAAAGGATTATAATGAAAAAAATATTTTTGACACTTGTTTTAAGTTTCATGACATTATTTGCAAAAGATACTATGCTTGATTCTATTTTAAAAAATGTTTCAATAGTAAATGTTGACAATACTATAAAAGATGCACAAATCCTTAAAAAAGATTACACAGCACAAAACTTTACAAACTTTATAAAATCGTGGAAAAAAGTTGAAGCATTCTATTTTGCAGGAGATATTGATGATAACTACATTGATACTCCAAGATATGTTGATGTATTTCACAATCTAAAAGAAGATCTTAGTGTTCAAATGCAAAGGGTAATTGAATCTAAAGATGAACCACAAATTGCACTTTTTAAAAACTCATTTAAAACAGTAAATGCTTTAGAGTATGCTTTATTTAATGATAAAACTATTACAAAAAGAGAAAAAGCAATAGCAGATGTTATTGTTGATTCTATTATCTCTAAATTAGATGATATAAAAGAAGTTTATGAGGGTTATTTAACTAGAACTAAAAAAGATGATCTATGGGAAAATAGTTTAGTTATGAATACTTTAATTGCTAGTACTTATAAACTAAAAGAGTGGAGAATAAAGGTTCCCCATAAAGAGCAAGAGTATATTTTAAGTAATAATACAAATGCAGCAATTGTAGCTATATTAGAAGCAAATGAAGAAATTATTGGTGAACAAAAATATTACAATTTTGCAAATATGGCAAAACAAAATGGAGCAAAAAAAGAGACGATAGAAGCACAAAATTTATTAAACAAAGCTCTTAAAAGCGCAAAAAATAATTCAAAAGATTTGTATGATGCAGTAAATGAACTTCATGTATCTTACTTTTTATCTTTGATTGAACAACTTAGTATCACAGCTAAAATTCTAGAGGCTGATGGAGATTAATTTGAACGACTTAATGGTATTTGAATATCTTATAAACCCAAATAAAAGAATATTTTGGGTTTATATTATTTCATCAATTTTAATAACATTTATATATTTTATCTATACAAAAAAAAGTAATAAACTTATCTTATCATCAAAATTATGGTTACACCCTAGTGCGAAACTTGATTACTCTTACTTTTTTTTGGGATATTTTATAAATGTATTTTTATTAATACCATTTATTTTAAGTGCAAAATCAGTGGCTTTTACTATTTCAAGATTTTTATATTTAAATTTTGGAATGGTACAAAATACTCTTTTTTCATATAAAGAAACCCTACTTTTATATACCTTAGCTCTTTTTGTTTGTAGTGACTTTACAAGGTATATATTACATAGACTTTTACATGAAGTAAAATTCTTATGGGAATTTCACAAAGTTCATCATAGTGCAAAAGTTCTAAACCCACTTACTTTTTACAGAGTTCATCCAGTTGAAAATATACTTTTTGGACTAAGATATAGTTTAAGTGTTGGTTTTGTAACTGGTATATTTGTATATTTTTTTGGAGCTATGATTGATATTTATATGATATTTGGAGCAAATGTATTTATTGTTGTTTTTTCCCTTTTAGGATCAAACTTAAGACATACCCATGTACCAATATCATATGGTAAATATTTAGAAAAAATATTTATTTCCCCAAAACAGCACCAAATACACCATAGTAATAAACACTTTGACAAGAACTATGGAGGATATTTAGCTATTTGGGATTATATGTTTGGAAGTTTAAAACTATCAAAAGATGTAAAAGTTTTAAAATTCGGACTTAGAAAAGAGCAAATGAAAGATTACTCAACCATTAGAGGTATTTTATTTTTCCCTTTCAAAAACTTATTAAACAGGAGACAATAATGACAAAATCGATTTTAATTGCAAGTTTACTTTTTGTAAGCATGTACAGTAGTGAGTTAACACCACAAGAAACTTTAGGTAAAAGTTTATTTTTTGATAAAAACCTATCAAAAAACAAAACTATGGCCTGTGCAACTTGCCACAACCCAGATATGGGATTTACAGATCATAGAGGGAATGGTGTATCAAATATGGCATCATTGGGAGATAATGGAAAATCAGTTGGTGGAAGAAATGCCCCAACTGCATCATATGCCAATCAAACACCAAGCTTCCATTACGACAAAAAAGAAAAAGCTTATGTTGGTGGACAATTTTGGGATGGAAGAGCTAGTACTTTAGAAGACCAAGCAGGAGGACCACCATTAAATCCAGTTGAAATGGAAATGCCAAATGAAAAAACAGTGATAAGTAGAGTATTAGAAAACCCTTATTATGTAAGTGCTTTCAAAGATATTTATGGAAAAGATATATTTAAAGACCCTAAAAAAGCTTTTGCAGCTTTGACAAAAAGTATTGCAAGTTTTGAAAGAACAAGTGAATTTTCACCTTTTGATTCTAAATATGATAGATATTTAAAAGATGAATATGATTTAACTCCACTTGAAGATTTAGGGAAAGCTTTATTTTTCTCAAATAATAATAACTCTTGTTCAACTTGTCATGTTTTAAAAGGTGAAGATAAAGAAGGTGAGACATTTACAAACTTCGAATATCACAATATTGGAGTACCTGCAAATCCTGCTTTAAACAAAAAAAGTGGTATGAAAGGTGCTGATGAAGGATTATTGGCAAATCCAGCAGTAACAGATGTAAACCAAAAAGGGAAATTCAAAGTTCCAACACTAAGAAATGTGGCAGTTACTGGTCCATATATGCATAATGGAGTATTTAAAGACTTAAGAACTGTAATTGAGTTTTATGATAAATATAATAATCAAGAAAGAACAATAAACCCAGAAACTGGTAAAAAATGGGCTGACCCTGAAGTTGCAGGAACTATTGCAAAAGAAGAGTTAAAAGCACAAAAATTAACTGATAGAAAAGTTGATGCACTTGTGGCATTTCTTAAACTTCTTACTGATAAAAAATATGAGCACCTATTAAAATAAATTTGTTTAGAAGAGTATAAGCTACTCTTCTAAAACCTTCGTAAACTCTTCATAAAGTTCATCTTGAACTTCATTCTCAAGCTCTAAAGTTATATTAACAGGTTTATTACCTTCATAAGATTTACTATTACAAAGCCCAAGATAAATAAAAGCTTGAACCTTTTTATCTTCATGGGAAATTTTTCTTACAAACAAATGCAGTCTTGTTTTATATTTAATATTTTGAGCAAGTCTTAATCCATCACTTTTATCACTACTCATATTTGGTTTACTAGCATAAGTGATTAAATTTTTATCTAAAAAATTGTTTTTATATTTTGATGACTTTGACATCTTATCTTTTTGTAGAGTTATAAATAAAAAGAAATCATCCTTATACTTTAAAAAACCACTTCCTCTAAAGGAAGTATGGATTTTATCAAGATTACACATCAAGGCGATATTTAGCATATTATATTTTTCATAAAGTTTTAAAAATGGCAAACCATAATTTTTTTCCTTAAAAGTTTGTTTGTAAGTTATGATTCCATAATTTAAACTATGTTCTAGGAAAACTTTTGCTTCTTTTTTTTCTAATATCTTTTCAAACTCTTTTGTAATAAAAAGTTTTTCATCTTTTAAATCCACAAGTTTTAGGTATCTTTGCACTTGTAACTTATCAAAGAACTCTTGATTTATATAACGAAAAGAGTGTTTTATTGTATCTTTACAAACAAAGTCTAACTCTTTATTTAGTAAATCAAAAATCTCTTTTTCTGTACAAGAAATATGAGTTAATAAATATTTTAATATTACAAACTCATACACTCTTTTTATGGGCAATAAAAACTCACAAAATCTTATGGCTTTTATGAAGTTCTCATCTTGGCATAAACTTTTAAATTCATCTTTATCTTCAACTTTTTCTAAAAACTCTACATATGATTTTGACTCAGAAATAAAATCAAGTGGTGATATATAGTCACTAAATGCAATATAATCTTCAAGCATAGGAATCTTATTTGAAAGTAAAGATTTAAATTCATAATATTTTTGTTTTAAATACCTCATCGAATGAAAATTCTCTTTTTCTATTTGCTCCAATACTCTTTTTTTAGATATTTCATCCATGCTAATAAAAGCATGGGGAATATTTGCAAAGTCATTATTTAAAGCAATTTTCAAACTCTCTTTATCAATAATCTTATCACCCAATAGTCCAAAAGCTACCATATAAGCTCTGTTGTGATTACCAATAAAATCTAAAATAGTCACAAACTCTTTGTTTTTATGTTTTCTAAGTCCACGACCTAGCTGTTGTACAAAGACTATTGAAGAGTTTGTTGGTCTTAAAAAAAGTACACTATTGATTGATGGAATATCAATGCCTTCATTAAAAATATCCACACTACAAATCACTTCTAAATCATGGCTATCATCTTCTAAGTTTTTTATGTATTCTTCTCTTTTTTCTATGGAGTCACCACTTGTTAGAGATACAGATTTTATTCCTCTTTTAGTAAACTCATCTGCCATAAAATTTGCATGTTCTTTTGAAGCACAAAAAGCCAAGGCTTTTCTTTTCTTACCTTCATAAGAGTAAAAGTTCATCTTTTCAAGAATATAATCAACCCTTTTATTTACCATCAAAGCTTTTGATAATTGGGCTATATTTAAAATATCAATATTTTCATAATCTATTGACTCAATATCAGATATTCCATAATAGTGAAAGGGAGATATTAAACTATACTCCAAGGCATCATTAAGCCGTATATCACATGCAATATTTTCATCAAAGACTTCATAAATATTCCCCTCATCACTTCTATTTGGAGTAGCTGTAAGTCCTAGTAGAAATTTTGCTCTAAAGTAAGAACAAACCTTTTCATAACTTGGACTTGTGATATGGTGAGCTTCATCCACTATCATATAATCAAATTCTTCTTTTGAAAAGTTCTCATAATTTGAACTCATAGTTTGAATAGTAGTAAAAAGATACTCTTTATCTAACTCTTTTTTATTTCCCGTATATAAGCCCATAGTTTTATTTGGAATAATCTTCTCAAAACTGCTTTTTGCTTTTATTAAGATATTTTCCCTATGAACGATAAACAAAACTCTTTTAGGCTCATATGCTTTCACATCAAAGGCTGCAAGATATGTTTTTCCAGTTCCAGTTGCGGCAAGAACTAAAGCTTTTGTCTGTTTTTTATCCCTTAGATGTTGCAAGTTTTTTAAAGCTTCTTCTTGCATACTATTTAGTGTAAAACTACTTTTATATGAAAACTCTTCTATTTTGTTTTTATGATAAAAGTTTTCATAATCATTTAGAAATCCACTATCAACTTCAAAACTTTGTTTAAATAAAATATCAAATTCCCTTAATATCTCATTTGCAAAAATATCATCTTTTTTTGAGACTGTTTTTATATTCCATTCCACATTACTTTTAAAAGCACTTGCAGTTATATTTGAAGACCCAAGCAGTATCTTGTAATTATCTGCAAACTCAAAAATATATGCCTTTGTATGGAAACCTTTTTGGAAATGATTTGTATCATAGATTTTAAGCTCAATATTTTCATATTCAAGTAGTTTTTCTAAAGCTTTTGGTTGAGTAAAGTTTAGATAAGTGGAAGTTAGGATTTTACCTTTTATTCCATTTTTCTGACAAAACTCTAGACTATCAAGTAAAAGTTGAACTCCAGAGAAGTTTATAAAAGCTACAGAAAAATAGTAGCTTTTACATTCTCTTAAAAGTTTTGTTAAATGGGTATAAAAATTACTATTAGACCCATTTGTAATAAGAGAGTTCACTTTATTTTAGTTTTTCTTTTAAGATGATTTTACCTGTTTCAACACCTGGTTGGTCATAGGTATTTATTTGTACAAATTTTCCAACAATTGAAGTTAATAACTCATACGAAAACATTAGTTTTCCAATATTAAATTCATCTTGTGATTGGATAGTTATGACATCACAGGGTATATCATCTAAGCCTTCTATTGCTTCAATAGTCGCATCAGCTTGTTTATTTATCAAATCTTTAAATTTAATATCATTTAAATAATCCAACTCTTCTAAGCCTTCTAGTGATAAATCAGGAATGGTCATCTCATCTTTAAAATCTTCTATTTTTATAAAGGTAACCGTTTTATCCCTTTTCCCTTCAACTATTAGTTGTAAAAAAGAGTGTTGGTCAATTGGTCCCACTAATCCAATAGGTGTTAAGGCTTGCTTTGTTCCATTTATATTTATTTTCCCTAAACTCTCTCCCCAAAGTTGAACATACCACTTATTAAAACCTTCAAGTAAAAGTGAATAAGAAAATACAACATTGATATTAAATCTATTTTTATTTTCAACTAAAAATCTAGCTTTCTCCATAAGCAAAGCATAATACTCATCTTGTGAGAAGAAGCTATCACTTACCTCTTTACAACCCCTTAATAACTCATCTATATCTAAACCCATAATTGCTAATGGTACAAGTCCTACAGTTGAAAATACAGAAAACCTACCACCCACATCTTTTGGGATTTCAAAGGTTCTAAGATTCCTTGATTTTGCAAAAGTTTTTAGCTTACTATCATTTTCTGTTATACATATAGTATTTGAGGAATCTATGTTTATAAGTGTATGTAAATACTTTAAGATACTAACTGTTTCAACTGTTGTTCCTGATTTACTTATAATTATAAAAAGTGCATCATTTAGATTTATTTTACTAATTCTTCTTTGTAAATCTAAAGGATCAGTTGATTCTAAAAAATGAAGTTTTTTATCATTTTCTTTGTGTTGTAAAAACTTGTGAATTGCAAAGGTTCCTAAAGAACTTCCTCCAATACCTACAACTACTATATCTTTTTGGCTTACAGTTTTTGCAAACTCTTTTATAGCATTTGTATTTTGATATGGAAGATTATAATAACCTATATAGCCCTTCTCTTTTTCTATTTTTTCAAATATCTCTTTATTTGATTTTATTTGATAAAAGTTTTTATTATATTTCATCTTATTTCGCTTTATTGTAAAAATGGTTTGTAGCTTCTACAAAACCATCTATACTCCCACAATCAAACCTTTTACCCTTAAACTTATATCCTATTACCATATTCTCTTTTGCTTGTATCATCAAAGAATCTGTTATTTGGAGCTCACCATTTTTACCTGGTTTTGTATTTTTTATTATCTCATAAATATCAGGTGTTAAAATATATCTTCCTATAATTGCAAGATTTGAGGGAGCATCTTTTGGGTCTGGTTTTTCAACCATATTACTTATCATAAAAATACCATCTTCTATCTCTTTACCCTCTATTACTCCATACTTATATGTTTCATCTTTAGGTACTTCTTCAATAGCTACAATTGAGCATCTGTACTTTTCATAAAGTTCTACCATTTGGGCTAAAACTCCATTTCCTTCGTGGTCACATAAATCATCTGCAAGTATTACAGCAAAAGGTTCATTTCCTATTAAAGTTTCCCCACCTGTTAAAATAGCATGACCTAAACCTTTCATCTCTATTTGTCGTGTATATGAAAAGGTACATTTTTCTATTACACTTCTTATTTCAGTTAAATAATGTTCTTTACTTGTACCTTTTATTTGGTGTTCTAACTCATAAGAAATATCAAAATGATCTTCAATAGCTCTTTTACCTCTTCCTGTTACTATTGCCATAGTATCCATACCAGCAGCAATTGCTTCTTCTACTCCATATTGAATAAGTGGTTTAGTAAGTATTGGTAACATCTCTTTAGGTGTTGCTTTTGTAGCAGGTAAAAATCTTGTTCCATATCCAGCGGCAGGGAAAAGACATTTTTTGATAAGTTTTTGTTTCATATTTTATCTCATTTGATTATTTATTTTAGAGATTGTAACGAAAAAGGATTTATAAGATACTTGATTCATATTGTATTAATATCTCAACTTATTTTTCTCATCAATTAACTCTTCTAATCTATCATTTGCTGGAGAAGGTTCTATTGATAATCTTGATATCTCATCTCTTAACTCTTTAGTCATATCTATTTTAATACTCTCAAGATTAGAAGTAAGTTGCTCACTATTTCTTGCTCCTATGATTGAAGAAGTAACTGCATTATGATTTGATGCCCAGCTTATGGCTAAAGCAGCTGGGTCATAACCATTTACTGTAGCAAAGTCACAAAACTTTTTTGCAGTTTCATAATACATCTCATTAGAATATCTTTGATTATAATATTTTTTATCATATAACCTAGCACTTGTATTTTTATCAAGGTGTTCATACTTTCCAGTTAGCAATCCCGCTCCAATTGGACTATAAGTCATTACCCCTAGTTCTTGATCTTGAGCCAAAGGGAATATTTCAACTTCAGCTTGTCTTTTAATAAGGCTGTACATTGGTTGAATACAATCTATTGTATTTAAAAAATTACTTTTTGATATATGAATACTTTTCATTATCTGCCATGCAGCCCAATTACTAAGCCCACTATATAAAATTTTCCCTTGTTTTATTGCCTCATCTAAAAATCTCATGCTATCTTCAATAGAGGTACAAGAGTCAAAATGGGACTGTAAATAATTTTGTGTCAATTAGATAAAATATTG